>Ga0209064_1000861_pt1 | contig 59923 bp, 41 predicted proteins | sample Inofromicrocosms_FD_187498 | JGI IMG/M metagenome (GOLD analysis project Ga0209064, IMG submission 187498) | Mouse cecum microbial communities from Vienna, Austria - Inoculum for glucosamine and mucus D2O microcosms (SPAdes) (version 2) | ecosystem: Host-associated > Mammals > Digestive system >...
AAAAACATAAAATTTTAATGTCGGTGAGGTGTAAGATTCAGTTTGGTGGACAATTTGTGGACAAAACACCTATAACGAAAAACTCAACTACTTATAAACCAAGTAGTTGAGTTTAAAATTGGTGACCCCGGAGAGGCTCGAACTCTCGACCCACTGATTAAGAGTCAGTTGCTCTACCAACTGAGCTACGGAGTCATGGTGGTGGGAATGCGGATTTTCAGGCAATCAGGTTGTCTAAATGCGTCATTCCTCGAAATGCGATGCAAAGGTAGGTGTTTTTTTTGAACTGAGCAATAGCTCGGGAGAATTTCACAAGCCAAAAGTGAGATTTTTTTCACTCCTATTGGGAATCGCGACTTCGATATGAAATCCGCAACTCCAGTTTCTGAATCGCGACTTCGATGAGAAAACAGCAACGCAGGTTTGGCAACTGCAACTTCGGGTTAGAATACTCATAAGCCCTTTGCCCTGCGATGGATGCTTCTCATTTTATCCTCCACACATGAACACAAAACCGTTTCTTATTCTTCAAAAATATGATTAAATTTGCACAATGAAACAAGACGTTGCAAGGCAACATTCCCGGAAATGAGAACAGCAATGAAAATAAGCATAGTGATATCGGCAGCCTTTATGATACTGACGGCGGCCTGCTCACAAAAACAAAACGAAATCTCAGTTGAGATGAATCCTGCCATCGAAGTTCTGAAAACACGCCGCTCAATCCGGGCCTATGAAGAAAGGATGCCGGAAAAAGTCCTAATCGACCAAGTGGTGGAAGCGGGCACGTATGCTCCTACCGGCATGGGCAAGCAGTCGCCCATCATTGTAGCCATAACAGACAAGACCGTACGCGACCGCCTTTCAAAGCTCAATGCCGACATTGCCGGAACGGAAAGCGACCCGTTCTACGGCGCCCCGGTGGTTTTGGTGGTTCTGGCCGACAGAAACTGCCCAACATATATCTACGACGGCTCCCTGGTAATGGGCAACCTGCTTAACGCAGCCCACGCTGCCGGGTTGGGAAGCTGCTGGATACACCGGGCTAAAGAAGTGTTTGACACCGAAGAAGGGAAAGATCTCCTGCGCCAATGGGGCATAGACGGAGATTATGAGGGTATAGGCAACTGCATCCTCGGCTATAGCGCACAAGAAACGCCAACACCCGCTCCACGAAAAAGCAACTACGTTTACCACGTTGACTGACAACAGACCACAACTGGCTGAGGACAACCACGCCGTGGCATAGGGAGGCTTCATAGCCAGCAGCTCCGTTAAATAAAGCCTCCTAATCGATAGCTATTATCCCCCGATGACAGACCCCGACAACAACATCCAGGCCGTAAAATATCACGGCCGGCCCACCGACGGCAATAACTGCCGCTCAGCAGCGGAACAGGGCGTGTATGACTTCCTCGACCGTTTAGGCATTGACTATGTGACATATTGCCACCGGGCCGCATTTACCATGGAAGAATGCGCAGCCGTGCGCAACGGCTTAGGTGTGCCTGTGTTCAAAAACCTCTTCTTGACCAATAGGCAACAGACTGTGTTTTTCCTGTTGATCCTTCCGGCTGACAAGCCATTCAAAACAAAACACCTGTCGTCGCAGCTCGGATGCGCACGTCTGTCGTTTGCCTCTGCCGAGGCGATGGAAGAATACCTCCATATAAAACCCGGGGCAGTGTCGCCCATGGGCCTGATTTTCGATACCAGCCATCATGTCAAGCTCATAATCGACCGCGACCTCGCCTCCCACTCAGGTCGCTACGCCTGCCATCCCTGTGTTAACACCGCAAGCATAGCCATATCCCTGGACGACCTGCTTGAAAGGATACTCCCTGCCACAGGCCACGATTTCAAATGGGTCGACCTTCCGGAGGAATAGCCCAGCGACAGGCCAGCATGCCGTCAGTTCAACAACTCCAGTTCCGTCCGGAAAATACTCGGACTTTTTCCCGTGGCGCGTTTAAACAGCCTTGAGAAATGCTGCGGATACTGGAAACCGAGTCCATATGCGATTTCACTGATATCGGCATCAGTCGCGACAAGCCGGTGCTTCGCCTCAGCAACAAGGCGCAGCGTGATAAGATCCTGGGGAGTGCTGCCAGTCTCCCGCTTGATAAGATCGCCGAAGTAACCCGGCGAAAGATTGGCCATGTCGGCGAAATCGGCAACTTTCGGAACCTCATCGAGCAACCTCCCACCTGCAAAACAGTCTTTCAACGATTTCTCGAAATTAGCCACCACGGATGAATTGACATGATGGCGCGTTATAAACTGGCGGTCATAGAATCGATGAAGATACTCCAGAAGAAGCTGAATATTGGCCGACAGCAGGTCGGCGGAATGCTTGTCGACCGGGTGCTTCAGCTCCCTGTCGATTTTATCGAGTGAATCCAGAAACAGCGACCTTTCCGGCATGGAAAGATGTAAAGACTCGCATTGGGAATAATCGAAAAATCCGAACTGCGGCATCTTCGCGGCAAGCGGAGTTCCGCATATCAGGTCGGGATGGAAAAGCAACCCCACCACATCGGGCGCCGCATCCTCATCCATCGGAGCCACATCAACCACCTGTCCCGGGGCAAAGCTCACAACCGACCCTTCCTGGTAATCATATGGCTTGCGCCCATACCTGAGAGTGCAATGCAACCCGTTTTTCAAGAAAAGGGCATAAAGGCCATAGGTCATCCTTGCTTGGCCCAATCTTTTGGTTGACCGCTTCAGATCCACCACCGCAGCAAGAGGATGCAACGTGGGCAGGCCAAACAGCTTGTTATATTTATCAACCGAGTCGAGCTTAATATTTTCCATCTTCATACCGCTAAGTTACCTTTTATTTCCCTAACACCAATCCCTACCGCTGAATTTGGTAGCCATCGCCGCAATCAGGGTACATATCCGCCTCCATCCCTGACCGCGACATCACATCTCTCCTGAGAGGCAAGAACCACCGACCCTCGGCCATAGGCACAATTCAGCCGGTCGATAGCATCAGATACGTTCCGGCGCTTGCAGTCAAGTTCCGGATTGAAATCAAACAGGTCGGGCTGCCGGGCTTCATCGTCGCACAGATACGAAACCATAACCCCGGCTCGCTTAAACAATACACCCTCCCGGAACAGCTCCGCCAGCAACCCTGTGGCAGCGGAGACAATATCAGTGGTTGCCGAGGTCGGAGTTGTAAACGCCGTATTTGCACTGTTATGATACTGCGGCAAATCTGTGCGGAAACGGTTTGAATCAACAAACACAGTCAACAAACCGCACGCGCTGCCCTGACGCCGCAACTTCACGGCACACGCCGCCGCAAAATCGGCCACATATGCCGAAAGTTCAGTGAAATCCGCCACCATATCGTGAAGCGTACGACTCACCATTATGCTTTTCCTGGGAGCCCCCATGCGTTCCGTCGGCACCGCCTCAATGCCATGCAGTTCAAGCCACATTCGCTCTCCGGGGAGATGGTATCTACCGGCCACAAGCCCACGGGGACATGAAGCGAAATCCATCGCCGTCGAAACCCCCGAATCCATGAGCGACTTTGCCAGCCTGCGGCCAATGCCCCACACATCACGTATTTCAGTCAGCCTGAGAGCTTCCTGCCGCTGGCTGTCAGACGAAATCATGCAGCATTTATTATACCCCGCATACTTTTTGGCAAAATTAGCAGCCAACTTAGCCAATGTTTTCGTAGGAGCAATGCCGATGCTCACAGGGATACCCGTCCACTGCGCCACCTTCTTCACCACCCTTTCGCCCCACTCCTTCAAATTGAACATATCCATCCCCTCGAAATCCACAAACGCCTCATCAACCGAATACTGATAAAGTATCGGAGCCTCGCTGCGCAACACCGACATGACACGTGCCGACATGTCGCCATACAAAGCATGATTGCCTGAACAGACCTCAATCCCCTCTTCCCCGAACTGTTGACGCATCTGATAATAAGGCATCCCCATCTTCACGCCCATAGCCTTAGCCTCGGATGAACGGGCAATGACACACCCGTCGTTATTGCTCAGCACAACAACCGGACGTCCCGCAAGACCAGGCCTGAACACCCGCTCACACGAACAGAAAAAATTATCGCAGTCAACAAGCCCCCACATAATCAATCTTGTCACCAGGCTATTGTGACAGTGTCATTTGCACAATCAACAACACTATCCCCGGCTCTCATTGCAAATTTAATGATTTTCCACGATAAAACCCCTTTACCATGCACTATTTGACCTGATAAAGCGTTTTTAAACCAGTGGCCATCATAATCTCAGAAATATGCGGATATCCAGATTGACAACCATCATAATCCTGTTTTGCGCAGCATCGGCATGTTGCCAGGCGGTAAACCCTTACCCACAGCTTGAAGAGAAAGCCCACCGTTTCTTCACCCACAACGAATGGGCGTCAGCAGCGGCCATACTCGACCTTATGCTCGAGGAAAAACCCGACATACCCTCAACCTACGGAATGGCAATAGTTTCAAACGCCATGCGCAATGACACCACATCACAGATGCGCCTGATGCAGGGGGCATTAGACCACCACATCCCATTTGATTCCATATTTTCCCAGGTGAAACAATGGAGTTTCCACCTTGGCAAATCACACCTTTACGAAAGTTTCCTCAAAGAAACCCGTAACGCCTATCCCTGGATGCGCCGCACCATCAACGGCAACCTGCTCAAATACTACACCTTCAGGCGCAACGGAGCCGAAATGGTCACTTATAGCCTCATAATGCTCGAAGGGGCACCCGACAACCTCGATTTCCTCCACTCTTTAGCATCAGGCTACCTCCTCTCTGGCAATGAATCCCCAGGAATCGACACATACCACAGAATCCTTTCAGCCCATCCCGACGACTATGAGGCTATCACAGCCTTAGGCAACTGGTATGCGCAAAACGGCCAACCGGTAAAAGCCCTCGAATACCTTAAACGCGCCTACGCATCCCGCCCCACCCCATATGTAGGCGCATTAATCAAACAACTATCCGACATGAGCAGAAAGGCCCAACTCTGACACCATCAGCAAAAACGCCCCCAGGCATCCCAAATCGTAAAAGCACACAGAAAAAAGCCGACGCATATCAACTCCACAAGCCTTAAATAAAAGAAATCGTAAAAATATTTCAACAAATTATTTGGCGGTCTGAACAAATAATGCCATATTTGCGTTTACATAGAGTCACATCAGACACAATTAACTTAATTAACATACCAGGTGATTGCCGGCTAACACCAGCCAATCCCTTTGCTCTATCTGAAATTAACCCCTTAAAAACCTATCAACCCGACCGTTATGAACACTTCTTACATCTTCCTTGCTACAGGTTTCGAGGAAATTGAAGCCCTCACCGTGTTAGATGTGATGCGCCGCGCCGGAATGGATGTCAAAACCGTGTCAATCGCAGAAGACCACACTGTTGTCGGCGCCCACGGGCTCGCAGTAAAAGCCGATCTCATTTATGGCAAAACCGACTTCATAACCCCTGAATGGCTGATTCTGCCGGGCGGGATGCCCGGAGCCGAGCATCTTTCGAAATTCGCCCCGCTCAACAGCCTGCTCCTAAACCAGGCACAGTCAGGGAAAATCGCGGCCATATGCGCCTCACCGGCAGTTGTGCTCGCCCCCTTGGGATTACTCGACGGCAAAGAGGCCACATGCTACCCCGGGTTTGAGAAACAGATGCCCAATGCAATCCACCGCGACGCCCAGGTAATCGCCCTCGACCGTCTTATAACCGCCAACGGCCCGTCGGCAGCACTCCGTTTCGCCCTTGCCATAGTGGCTAATTCAATGGGAGAGAGCGTGGCCCAGGAAGTAGGTTCCGCCATGCTTTTCTACCCCCGCACCCTCAACTTCTATTTCTGATATTTCAGAATAAGGAATTTTCCGCTTAAAAGAATCCATAACACGGCGTTGTGTCGAAATTCGACCAACGCCTTTGTGGCATCCGGATGGAGAGGGTGCTGTCAGAATGGTTCAGATGGTAGGAGCCTGAGGGTGAGGGTGAAGGGAGTTGACTAAGGTCAATGACCGAACCCGAAGCCCTCGGGCGACGACCCAGATGAGCCATTCTGACACACCCTCTATGATGTCTATATCCACTTTAGGCGATTTTTTTGGAGATTAAACCCGTTAATGTTACCTTTGTATGCCAGAATCAGGCCAGGAAGCACCGTCGCATGCCCATTCCGGCAATCTAAACATCCACGCCATGCCCGATAAAAAACATCCATTCATAGCCTCATTCCGCAAAGCAAGCCACGGCATAGCCATCGCTGCCTGCATAACCTTGATCACCGGTTGCGGCGGCATGACTGACCGCGAGAAACAGATGGTGGGGAAATATTATATACCGGCGGTTTCAGACACGCGCCCCATGATTGAGTTAAACAACGAAAACCGGGCCGTGGTCAGAGCCATCCGTCCCGGAGAACTGTCGTTTTTCGTTACCGGCACATGGAAAGTCCGCAACGACTCACTTATTATCGAAAACGACGCATCAAGCATCACCATCGAAGAAGGGGATCCGGCTCTTGTGGGCACCGTAGCCTCCCGTGTCGCCTATCCCATATTGGGTTACGACGAAACCGTGTTGCGAATCAACCGTGGAGGCATCGTCTACGACTACCACCGTCGCACCGAATAACCGGCAATCCATCCCCGTCCCAATCCCGCATCACTCCCCCCTATGGAAAAGACCTTCAAACAATCAACTGCAAACCTCATCCGACCGCTATGGGGTGTCATGGCAGCACTCCTCACGCTTGTTGCTGCAACAAGCTGCAACAACAGCAGCCAGGGAGTAGAGGAAAGCATAAACGATGCCGCCATCGCCATTACAGACGGCGACTGGAACCACGCCCAGGCCACATGCAACCACCTGCTGAAAACAATCACCGGCCCTGACTCCACGATAGTGACAGAGCAACAGGCTGCCAGACTGGGCATCCTTTTCATGAAACTATCCGAACAACAACGCGAATACGACAACGTTGCCGACGCCATAGAATGCCTGCGCCATGCATATCGCATGTCAACAGACTCCCTGTCGGCATTCTCCGCATCACTCCCCCCTGAAGACGAGCGCCATTTCGTGTTGCTTCGCCGAATCGGGATATCAATCGACCATCCGGTCGACCTATACGACAAAGACAGCCTATACGACGGCGACAGCGCAGCAGCCTACAATCAGACAGCACAATCAAACAGCTGAACCATATGGACTGGAAATCCTCACTTGAAGCCCTGAAGGCAACACTTCCCCAGGAAGAACCTCCCACTCAGGAATCAAACAACGAGCCGACCGGCAACACAGCCGCAACCCGGCAACCGCGCCTCGACATCATCCTCGACAAAAAAGGGCGCAAAGGGAAAGCGGCCACAATCGTAGCCGGATTCACAATCGCCGACAACGAAATCGAAGCAGTCTCAGCCAAAATCAAGCAATCGCTCGGCACTGGAGGCTCAGCCCGTGGAGGAGAAATCCTCATTCAAGGCGACAAACGCAAAGAAGTGCTCGCCGCCCTCTCTGCAATGGGATTCAAAGCCCGCATCATCTGACACATCCATAAATACAACCGGTCTGAATCACAAAACCAATATCCCTGCAGAAGAAAAATCCACTGCCATGAAAACATTCAGGATGTATCCCACAAGCATCAACGAGCGGTATCTCGATGAAATAACCCACCTGCTCAAACAAGGTGGACTTGTCATCTATCCCACCGACTCCCTTTATGCCATCGGATGCGACGCACTAAACAACCGCGCCGTAGAGCGGGTGTGCCGCATAAAAAACATCAATCCCGCCAAACAACGCCTATCAATGGTCTGCTCCGGAATATCACAGGCAAGTGAATACGCCCGCATCGACAACGAGGCATTCCGTATGCTCAAAGCCAACCTGCCGGGACCGTTCACATTCATCCTGCCCGCATCAAACAAACTCGCAAAAGCATTCAAGGGGCGTAGGGAGGTAGGCGTCAGGGTGCCCGACAACAACATAGCCCTGCGCCTGGCCCAGGCCTTAGGCAATCCGCTTCTGAGCGCATCGGTAGAAATTGAAGATGCCGCCACCGACACCCTGCAATCAGCCGAAGAGCTACAGCTCAGATATGAAAACCTCGTTGATGCCATAATCGACGGGGGCAGCTCCCCCGGCCTCCCTTCGGCCGTAATAGACCTCGCCGATTCATCGTCTCCGGAAATCCTGCGCGAAGGCATCAGGCCTCTCATCAGCTGACATCACATCAGCTTACGCCTCAACACCCGGAACGACACAACCGCCGACACAACCGCAAACGGCAGCGCCAGATACGGCGACACAGCCACCCCCGTCCAGGCCGCACCCAGGCACATCGCCAACGAGTAACCCCCAAACGGCCAGAATTCACGGCTGATGCGCATCCCGTAACGGCGGGAATAAACCACACCCACAATCAGGGTATAACACAGATACCACAACACATAAGCCAATCCAAGACCGGCAAAACCGAGCGACCTGAAAAGCAATATATTGAGAGCCACGGAAATCACCCCCGACAAAGTCTCGGTGGCAAGATATGCCTTCCCGTCACCCTTGGCAAGAATCACAAATGCCATGCACCATGAAATCCCTCTAAAAACCGTGCCGGCCGCCGCCCAGATCACAAACGGGACAATAACCACAAAATCAGACCGGTAAAGCAGCTTTACAATAAAATCCGAACAGCATATGAAAACCGTCACAACCGGCACCAGCATAGCCATGGCAATGAAAAGCTGGTTGGTTACATATGTGGCCACACGACGGCGGTGCGCAGCCACAGCCGACAGCCTCGGGTAATACTCCATCGAAATGGCAGTGAACACCAGCCCCACATAACGGTTCACCAGAGTGAAGCCCGCCTGGTAATAACCTGCAGCGTCTGTTCCGGCATAATTGTTAAGATAAGCCATCATTACATATGAGATGGCATTCGCAACGAAACCCGTCACCGTCAGATAAAACCCCAGCGAAAGCATCTTGCGCCCTATGTCGACAGTAGCTTTCAGCGACAGCTCCTCATCCGGGCCGTCAACCCGCTCGCGATACACCCCCATCGCCAGCCAGGTTATGATGCCATAGGCCATGATGGAAGGCACAACAGAATCGATACGCCAGTAGTAGAACATCGGCACCGACACCGCCAGCCCCCCGATAGTACCGGCCATCGAGCAATACGCCAGCTTACGGTAACGCCTCAGCCCTTGGAACACCGCGCTTTCGCCACCGTTCATAACATTTGTAAGCACTATTATCGACAAAAGCGCGAAAGCCCAGGTGTAGGATGTAGTGTCAAACGAAATCCGGCTCAGCAACCCCGAGCAGCAAAGCGTCAACAACAACCCTACCACTCCGAGCATCATAGCCCACCGCCTCACCACTTTCACGATTTTCGGCAATGAAGAGGCATCGGCCTGCGCTATATTGCGCACCGCGCTCTCACGCAGCCCGAACATCGACAACGAGCAAATCATCTCGATGGCGGTGTTGAAAATGCCGAACAGCCCCATCCCGGCGGCTCCTATCCACACCGCGACAAGCTTGGAGCGCACAACCGAACAGAGAATACCGGTCACCTGCAGCCCACCGAAAAGTCCGCTGAGCTTCAATATCGCCAGATTCAAACTGTTACGCCTAACTGTCGCACCCATACACTGCGTTTACCTTATTCCGGATTCCCCCGCATCCGTGCCAACCGCCACTCACCTCCTGAGCCACAGCTCAGGATCTTCCTTCTGGCGTTGGTTGCGGATTTCAAAATGCAGCACACTCCGGTTGTTATCGTTAGGGTCGGTATAAACCGTACCGATAGACTGCCCCGCCTTGACTTTCTGACCAGTCGACACCGACAACGAGCCGAGATTGGCATAGACAGTCATATAACGCCCATGGCGTATGACAACAACATTGTTATAACCATCGGGGCGGAACACCGCCGACACTTCGCCATCGAACACCGTACGCACAGACGCTCCGGCAGCAGTGGCCATGTCAATACCCGAATTTGTGGTTTCGACATGCGGAAGCGTCGGGTGCTTATGGCGGCCGAACCGCTTGACTATTGTGTATTTGCCCGATACCGGGAACGGAAGTTTCCCTTTGCAGCTCCCGAAATCCTTCCCGTCAACCGACAGGTTGTCCGAAGCCACCCCGGATGCGCCTGCCGCTGTCGGGGCTTTCAAGGTCGGGGTGATACCGGCTGAAACCTCAGCCCCGCTGTCACCCCTGCCGTTGTTCTTCCCTTGATGCTTAACAGGCTTCCCCTTTTTAGTGCGTTCCCTTTCTGCCGCCTTTGCGGCCTCTTTGGCTTTTTTTGCAGCCTCGCGCTCCGCTTTCTGACGCTCCTTCTCAGCCTTCTTGGCCTCGGCTTGCTGACGTTTGCGCAGCTCTTTGTCGGCCTTCTCGGCAGCCTTGCGGTCAGCCTCATTCATGGCGGCCAGTTCTGCCGCGCGTTGCGCCTCCTGGCGCTCGCGTTCCAGGCGCTCAGCCTCTGCCTTGCGGGCAGCCTCCGCTTCACGTGCCTTCCGTTCTGCCTCAAGACGAGCCTGGCGCTCGGCCTCTTCCCGCTTGCGCTGTTCCTCAATCCTGCGCTGCTCTTCAGCTATTATGCGGTCTAGCTCGGCATCAAGGGCTGAAGCCTCTCGCTGGCGACGCGACATTATCTCCTTCAGCTCACCTCCCTCTTTTTTCAAGCGGCCTACAAGTTCGTTTGTCTCACCCTGTTTTTTCACCAACGTGCTTTTTTCGCGGTTAAGGCCTGTGAGCGATTTCGACGCCTCCCCTTTCAGGCTGGTCAGAGCCAGTCTGCGTTGTTCCAGTTCAGAACGCATATCTCCGATTTCAGCCGAGCGCCGCTTGCGCCATTTGTCAAACTGCCTCAGCGACCGCGCCCGGCGGTAAGCCTGCGAAAACGATTCCGACGAAAAAATAAACGCAAGTTCACTCATGTTCTGGCGGTGCCCCTGGGTCTTGCGCACCGATTTCACATACTTCTCAGTGATGATTTTCAAACGTGAGTCAAGGGCATCGATTGAATCTGTGGCACTCCCGATTCTCCGGTTAATCGAATCGAGGCGCTGCGACAGGCGCCCGATCTCAACATTGCAGTCAGAAATCTCACCTTCTAACAGAGCCAGCTGGTTTAACCTCTGCTCTGTTTCCTTAGTGTTAAGCTGGATTCTGCGGCGGGTCTCCTTCAGCTCCTTTGCATTGCGCTGCTTGGCTTGTTTCACGTCGGATGCCGTGCGCGGTTTGCCGCTACGGCTGCTTGATGAGTTTTTTTTATCCGACGAGCTTTTCGTAGTCCTTTTCTGCCGGGTACCGTTCTTTTTTGCCGTTTTATTTGAGGTCTGCGCCGTTGTCTGCTTACGTTGCTGCGCGGATGCCTCCGGCACAGCCGCCCCCAGCAGCAGAGCACACACCAAAAATATCAATTGGATGAATCGTTTCATTGCCTGATGTGATAATTACTTCCCCCATTAGACCAATCAGCCTTATTAGCCTCATTAGTCCGATAGCTACCCTATAGCTTGGTAAGAGCCTTCAGTATCTTGTCGGCCGACATACGCTCATAACCCGAAGGCCGTTTCCATTTCCGATCAAGGCCGGTGTTCCATTTCGCCGAGCGGAAATTCCATTCAAGCCCTGCCGCCAGCCTCTTCCCTTTGACCATCTCAATCTCCGCCTCCGAAGCAAAAGCCCCGGAATGCGAGGTGTTTATAAAACCGCCATAGGCAATCGTGGCAGCATATTTCTCGCCTACCGACACCGAAGCCGCACCTATGCGGTTAGCATCTGCCGGAAGCATAAAACCATATTCAAAACCTGCCGGTTGCACAACCGGCAACACCATCAGCCCCTCGGGCGAACCTGTGAGCTTAACAGCACTCTCCATATTCCGGGTAAATGTGCCACCCTCGCTACCGACCACGAAGCCACGGCCTAACAACAGATCCTGAACATCGTTGATAGTCACCCCCCTGCCGCCGAAAACACGGTTCATCCCCTCCGACACATACGCCTTGTGGTAACGGTCGATGGCATGAACGGAATCATTGTCGACCCACAGCGACGCCACCTCGAAACCGAGCATCCTGACCGACATATATATCCAGCTCCCACGCTTCATCTCAGCACGTGCCGACAATGAAATGCTTTTCGGAGCCCTGAGGCTGACTTTGACCGGAAGCGCCACATCCTGCCAGTCGCCATATGTGCGGCAAAGCTCGGAATAACGTTGCCCGGGGGTCTGCAACGCCACCTCGGCAGGCACTTCTGTTTCTATGTTTTTTTTATTGGCCGACCGCTGCGAAGAGCAACCTGTCGATAACATCTGAAGTCCGCACACAAGCAGAACAATCAGACCATTGATCGAGAAAATCCTATTGCGCATAATAATGTATCCTAATTTCCGAATCGCTATTCATAGTAATGGGTCTGGTTCCTGACCTTCTTTTTCAGAAGTTTATTTTCCGGATCGAGCTTCAATGCATCCTCCCAGAATTCCAGGGCGGCCTCCGGTTCGCCGTTCATATAATATATGTCACCGGCATGATGGAGCACATCGGCCTGTGGGTCATCCGCCTCAATAGCCAGTGCCCGGTCAATCATCTCTTTGGCTTTCATATATTTCTTCTGCTTGAAGAATATCCATGCATAAGTGTCGAGAGCCGTATCATTGTCAGGCTGCTGGCGCACGCATATAGCGCTCATACGCTCAGCCTTGTCGAGGTCAACGCCCTCCTCTGCCATGAAATATGCACAGTTGTTGAGCGCCAGCAGATTGTCGGGATCCATTTCCAAAGCACGGTCATAATAGACAAACGCCGAATCTGCCTGCCCCTCTTTATAAAGCACATCGCCTATGGAGCAGAGAATCGTGGAGTGCAAAGGCTTTTCATTTTCAGGAGCCGCCCGGAGCGCTTTCTGCAGATATTCCAGCGCCTCGCCGTTGCGGTCGAGCTGCGACAGCGTTGTCGACGTATAGAACATCAACGTGGCATCATCAGGCAGGTATTTCAGCGACTGCTCCCCCAGCTCAAGGGCTTTGGCATAATCGCCCGAGCGGCCGTAAAGGCTGATTGCCGACCGCCAGCGGTCGCCATTCGACAAATCGCCGTCGAGGGCATACTCCTGCTGCTCGGCCGCTCCCTTGAAATCTTCCGTAGCCACAAGATATGATGTATAGAGGTCGCGCACCTTCGGTTCATGCGGGTTCTGTAGTATCAGGGCATCAAACAGGCTCTGTATGCGGGGCTGCTGGAGCGAATCGGCATAGAGCTGCCTGATATAGCTCGAAAATATCTCCAGCTTCACATCAATATCAAGCCCGTCTTGCTTGACCGCCTGGAACACCTCCCGGTCGAATCCCACCGAATCGCCGCGTTCCCTGTAAAACTCAGCCCGTTTGTAATAGGCCAGCCCGTTTGTAGGGTCGATATCACACGCACGGTTATAGTAGGCTATCGCCGAGTCAGGCTTGCCCATAACCATGAACACATCCCCCGCATAGAGATTATTCGGGGCATTCGATTTCGACGATTCAAGCAACGACGACAGTTCGCCATAAGTCGCGGCGGTGTCGCGCAGCGACATGAATGCGTGGATTTTCGCCGAAGTCAGCCCCAGGTCTTTCCCCTCGGCGCGCTCAATGCTGTCGAGCACAACAACCGACCTGCGCAGGTTGGCGCTGTCGGCCGACTGCTGCAGAGACTGCGCCAGCTTCAGCGCCACATCGGGCTTCTCCGGATAACGGCGGCTCAAAGCGCTCCAAACGCGGATCGCCTCATCCGTATTGCCCAGCTGGCTGTTGACCATTCCATAGAAAATCGAGCTGTAATAATCCGACGGGTGGGCATTGAAGTGCCTCCTCATCATCTCATAGCCCCTGGCGGCAAGAAGTGTGTCCTCCTGTCCGAGTGCCATATAGAAATAGCCCAATGTCAATCCTGGTTGCGTATCTGTCGAATCAAGGTCACGGCTTCCGCGCAGAAGCTCAAAATAGGCATCGTCATTTTCGAGAGCGTTCTGCCGCATAGCCTCCATATAGACATAATCGGCCTTGCGCTGGGCCGCGCCATCGCTCCAGGCAGCACTGCGCCCTTTACCCCCACCCTTGCCAAGGGCAGTGGCCGGAAGCACGATGGTGGCCAAAACCATGGCCATAGCCGCCAGCATTGATATTTGTCGCTTTTTAATCAAGAGTCGTATATCTCAGTTATTCGTTGGTTTAATAAATCGGGCATATTTTCCGGATAATCCCGTGTGTCATTCAACTCCGGTGTGTCCGAAAGCGCCCTCTCCACGCTTTGTGGTGTCGAGGCGCTCGGCCGCCTCCCAGTCTACACGCGTGTAGCGGGTAATGACCATCTGGCACACCCTCTCTCCGTCATTGACCCTAAACGGTTCCTTCGAAAGATTGACAAGAATAACCCCGATTTCTCCACGGTAATCGGAATCAACCGTCCCAGGAGTGTTCACAAGCGATATGCCATGCTTTATGGCAAGGCCGCTACGCGGGCGTATCTGGCACTCATAACCATGAGGCAGCTCCATATACAACCCCGTTGGAATCAGCGCCCTTTCAAGCGGGCCGAGAACCACCGGGCCATCCGGCAGAAAAGCACGCACATCCATTCCCGCCGACCCGGGGGTGGCATAAGCCGGAAGGTCGTGGTGCGACTTATTGATTATCTTGACTTTTATTGTTTCCATACTCTTATATAACACACGAAGTTACGAAAATTGCACCAATAAAGTGCAAAAACAGGCGAAAATCACACCTCTATAATGCGATTCTCGCCTGTAACATCAGTTAACCGGCGGCAGACGCCTTGTTGGATTCCGCAGCAACCGCTGTCAACGGGCCAATTTGCGGAGAACCAGCTTATCTAACAACGCATGGTTCACCTTGAGATTCATATTCTCGTTTTCAGGCAGAAACACCACCCCTACGCTATGCCTGCCGGCGGGGAGGAATACCTCAACCGAATTCGATTCACCCCAGTCGCTCCAGTTCCCGGCCCCGCGCTGGGGCATTACGATAGTGCCTGCCGGGCTGCCGTCAATTGTCAAAGTGCGTATCGCGCAGCGGTTTTCCGTGTTCACCGGCCCGTTGCCATTGGCATAACGAACACTCACGGAATACCACCCGTCAGCCGGTATCTCAACCTCGGTTCCGGCATCTGACCCATGGTCTACTTCAGCGAAACCTCCACCTTCCCATCCCTCCACAGGTGCAGCCGGGAGGTTCAACGCCTCAGGCGATTCAATGGTTCTCTTTTTATCTGCAAATTCCGCATAAACAACATCCGCATTGCTCAACGGCTGCGATGCAAACGACTCGATTCCGTCACTATCCACACCGACAACCTGATATTCACCGGCAATAGTGGCCGGCCATGAAGTGCGCCGCGTGGTAGCCACCGGCTTGCCGTTTCGTAACACCACATAATGGTCGATATATTCAATCGGATTCCACTCCAGACGGTTATTCACCGGCACATTCTCCGCCGCGAACAACGGATAATGGCTCAGGCGCGCCACAGGTGTCAGCGGAGCCTTCGCATTCACTGTCTCATTGACCTTCATCGGTGCAATCTCGTTGTCGGCCATCACAATCCGTATATCATTCAAACCCTTCACCGTAGCCGGGATAAACGGTTTATGCTTTTTGCCGTTGAGATAGAATTCAGCAATCTGCGATCCGTAACCGCTGATTGCGATGTTAAACACCGCATCACGGTATTTCAGCCCGTCGAGCCGCCGCTCTGCGGCCAATGCCTTGGGCACAAACGGATGGAAGCTGATGCCGTCAACCCCATAGTCTATACCGAACAACACCTTCATTGTCATAGCCAGGTTCCCCGACAGGCACCATAACATATTCGACGAATTAAGCTCAGTGGCTATATCTCCGTTGTCGAGCACGAAATTCTCCTTATTGGTGGCAAACAGCGCCGCCGGCCTGAAGATAGAGCCGATGGCCTGCACCACACCCTCTTCATTGCCCGCCTTGGCATTGGCCAGACCCCAGTAGGCGGCGACCCAGGACCACAGGGCATTGTTGTGGTATGGCGGCTGGTCGGCAATCTGCGGATAGAAAATGGCAGTGCCGAATGGAGTTGTCGGATTGTTCTCGGTCACCGCTTTGGCCCGCTGCGGCGACGCCACATCGTAGAGCACCGCCAGAGCCTCTCCCAACGTCTCTGCCCGCGGATTCACAATCAGGTTGTCGCGCCCGTAGAGATACATCGCATAATACCCCTTGTCATCCATCCACAACCGGCGGTTTATGGCATCGGCCAGATCATCTGCCCGCTTGTCATAGATCCTGGCCTCATTCCCCTCGCCCAGCAGCCGCGCGATTTCGGCCAAAGTGCGCCACGCCTGTGCGTGCACCACCGAAGTGCCAAGTGCTTCGCTCTGATAAATGTCGGCTGTCTGCATCCAGCGGGGATAGCTCTGCTCGCGCCAGTCGATAAACGACGTCTCACCATGCACCAGCCCCGTCTCCTTGTCATAGATGGTCTTATAATCATCCTCAAGCGAATTCTTCATCACCGGATAGATTTTGCGCAGCCAATCCTTGTCGCCGGTGGTCTTGTAAACCTCGAAAGCCGCCACTCCCCATATCTGGCGGTCGGAGCTGACAGGCCATGCACCCCCGGAACCTGTATCCTGCACAATCCGTCCACGCGGTGAAATCTTATGCTCCAGTGAGATGCGCGACGCCTCAGGCTGAAGCGCAGCCATGGCCAGAATTATTGAATAGCTTACATCCCGCGTCCACACGCCCGGCCATTCGCGCCCCGTCCGCAGGGTAGTGTCAGGCTCAACCGCGTTCACCATCTCGTCGAGACCCATATTGAAAATCGCAGTATGCAATTTATTGGGGGTGGTCAGACGCGGATAAGCCGAAATGTCGTTTTTCAACTTCCATTCCTTATCTATCCCCATATAATATCCCGGCTCTGCAGAATAGTCCGAAACGATATGGTCTGCCCCGGCGGCATAAGCCTTGAACGGCCCTTGGAATATCGTATCCCCGACCCATCGGTAAGCTGCCGTAGACATAATCTCCCCTCCCCGGGGTGCATTCCCGGCCATAACCGTCATAACCACAGACACGGCTCCAAGTGCCGCCACCCCCCTGCAAAAACTCCTTTTCATATGATTCAATGATGGTAATCGATAATATCTGAATTTAATGAAACCGATAACAGATTAGCGTATCCGGACTGTTATGACACGCCCTCAAAGAAATCGTGACACAAGTATCGCGACAATCAGCACCGGGGCAACATACCGCAGCACAAACAGCACCGGAGCCGTATAAGGCGACCATTTCGTCTCATAATTGGTCAGCTGCCAGTCGAGCAACCGTTTTGGCCCGAACCAACCCACATACAGGCACGTGCCTATCGAGACTATCGGCAGCAATATATTGGTGGCGAAATTGTCAAGGAAATCGAATATCGTCATGCCGAACAAAGTGAACCCCTTCAGCGGGCCCAGCGACAACGAACAAAGCGGGCTCAGCACCAACAGGGGCAACAATGTTGTCAAAACCGCATTGCGGCGCTTCATCCCGAAACGGTCAATCAGAAACGCTATCGCAACCTCTGAAATAGATACCGTCGACGTTATTGCCGCCACAAGCAGGAGCACGAAAAACAGCGACGACCACAAAGGGGAATAAGAAATCCGGCCGAACACCTCAGGCAACGTCACAAAAATCAGAGTGGCGCCCTCAAGCCCCTCCTTCTCAAGTCCGAATGACTTAACCGCAGGGAATATGATCAGCCCCACCAGAACGGCCACAAACAGGCTTGTGAAAGCCACAATCATCGACGTGCGAGGCAGATCGGTGTTCTTCGGATAATAAGACGCATAGGTCACAAGAATCCCCATCCCGAGGCTGAGCGAGAAAAAAGTCTGGCCAAGGGCATTGACAAAAACCGCAGGAGTAATCTTGGAGAAATCAGGCGAAAGGAAATACATAACACCTGACCGCGCATCAGGAAGCGTCAGCGACACAACCACCAGACACACAAGCACCACAAACAACACTGGCATGAGCACATTGGAAAGTTTCTCGATACCCTTCTGAACACCCCTCAGCAGAATAACCATATTCAGCAACACAACCACAACCGTGGCAACAACAGGTTGCCACCATCCGTAAATCAGGCTGTTCATCGCCTCAAGATATTGCGCCCGGTCAGGTGCGACATCCGGCGCCGGCCGCGTATACAACGCCCCGGTGACCGACTCACACAGATATTCCAGAGTCCAACCTGCAACAACCATATAAAACACCGTTATCAAGTATGCGGCAAGAATGGCCAAACCTCCGATAATCCACCATTTCGAACCGGGCGTCAGCCTTTTGAACACACCGACGGCATCGCTGCGCCCCCCTCGCCCAAGCGACATCTCTCCCAACATCACCGGAATGCCAAGCAACAACACACACACCACATAAAGCAACAAAAACGCCGCGCCTCCGTTCTCCTGTGTTTCCGCAGGGAAACGCCACACGTTACCCAGACCGATAGCCGACCCCACCGTAGCCGCCACAAGGCCTATTTTCGTTGCAAACTGCGCTTTCTTTGCCATATTACTTATGCTCAATTAATATTTCGGAATCCAAAAATACTCATTTTCCATTAAACACGCTGTCCATTACCCCCTTTTTATGCCGGTGCAATTATTTCGCAAAGAAGAAAAAGAGAGTTAACAATATAGGCGATAAGCATACCCCTCCATTTATAATAACACCCTTGGTTATATAAACAACATCTTACACACTCATTTTAACATCTATTACAAAACGCGCGACAAGAGAACACCTGGATTTAACCATCAGTAAGCCCATCAGCCTCCTTCCAATAGATATTCAACATTTTTTCTAATGAATGTTGCATAAAATTTCATAATTGTGATTTTTTATTTCTATCTTTGGCAAACATATTCTCTTAACACCGATATTTACGTATTTTCAGTACCGAAAACCAATTAACCATCCGATAATAATCGGCAATAATCATCTATCACAAATTAATTATGAAAAAACTCTATTCCCTCATCACTTTGTTGATGGCCTTTATGGCAGCGGGGGTGAATCCCGCACATGCGGCAAAAACAGTCACAATCTACTGCGGCTATCCCGACGCAATCGAAGTGCGCGACGGCGGCCCGGAAGGCACTCTTATGACCCTTACAGGCGAATCCACCGAATTGGTATTCAATAGCGAAGCGGTATTCATAAGGCTCATCGACGAAGGAAAAAACATCAGCAGTGTAGTCTACAACAGCTATTACAACGCTACCATTACCGAAAACACCTGCACACTAAATACAGCAGACCTGCAAGACAATTCGACCATCTCGGTCAACCTTTATGAACCGACCAAAGTGTCGCTCAACATCCCCGACCCCACCCTTATCACCGTTAAAGCAGGCGGCTCATGGGGAGATGAAATTCCAACCGACCAAGGTCTTAACACATTCACACTCGGCCAATATCAAGGCCTTTATATATGCGTGAACGACCCGGAGAACTACAAACTCACAAAAGTATGGCGCGTATCCGACGAAAAAGAGTATAACGTAACCGCATTCAAAGAATGCAACATATCAAGCTACGACATCGTCTCCGGCGATATTTTCAGCTACACAATAGTGCCCGCATCAGAATTCGAGACTCCGACATTCCTGGTTACAATCATCGGCGACCCTGCGAAGGTAGGCATCTCGGTCGACTATAAAGACGTCGACATGTCCGAGTTCGTTAACAACGAACCGCGAAAAGTCGAAATGTACGGAGCCAAGGCATCTGTCAGCATCGGGCATTCCACCTACGGACAGGAGCTTTACTCTGTGAAAGTCAACGGAAAAGAACAACAAGACAGTTACGGACGCTATTATCTCTCTGATATCTCTGCCGACGACAACATTGTCGTGGCTGTAGACTACCCCGATGAAGACTACGATGTTACCATCACTTCCGACCCCATTGAGAACCTTCCTTTCATCACTTCTGTCGAAATCGACGATGAACCGGTTGAAAACTGGCAGTCCATGAAAGTGCACTGCGGGAAAAAGATAAAACTCAACTTCGACTCTAACCTCTACAAATTCATTGGTATAACGTCAAACGGAGAAGAGATGGATCTTGGTTCCGTATTCAGCTACGTTGACCTCAAAATCACCGGCAACAACCACTTCGTTGTCAAATCCGAAAAATATCAGGCTTTCTCTGCGAAAATCACGGTCAACGACCCCGAAGGAATTGAAGCAAGGGTAAACTCAACAACACTCAATCTCAAAGAAGGTGAAAACGATGTTGAATTCACCGAACAAGCCTGCCAGCTCTACATCAACCGTAAACCCGGATATCTCCTTAAGAAAGTCACCGTGGTAAACGGAGAATCCACAACAACACACCAAGACTTTTTCCCCAGCACATCGCTTGAAGAAGGGATGCATATCACCGTTGAGGTAGAACCGATGACACTCGACTGGAGATTCATTGTCTATTCCGACATAGACATCCGGTTCCAAAGCACTCCCGAAAATCCGAATGACCTGCAATCACCCTACTTCTACTACTTCACATTCCAGGACTCTTTCGAGCGGAAAAACATCTACCCTGCAGAAGGCTACAACGAATTCCCTTTCTGCGAACTGATGAAAGAATACATCATGAACTGGAGCACCAAATACGATGCCGCAGAAATCGTAACCGCCCACAACATCTACCTCAACAACGAACTGCTCCCATATGAATATGGCTGCAAGGCAACATTGGCCGACGGCGATGTAGTGAAAATGTTCCTCACTAAGGACCCCGAAACCTACACAGCTAAATTCGACGTTGCCGAAGGTTGCGAAGTTGAGGTTACCAAAGACCTTATTGTTCCTGTAACCGACTTAACCGCCGCACTTTCAGAACTCGAAGGCACTTTGATCAAACTCAAAAACACCAACTCTGAGAAGCCAATCGAAGTCTTCACCTCAGAAGCTGGAGCTACAGCCCCCCAGGCCGACGATGAAGAAACTCCCGGCACAAAAGTCGAAGCCGATGCCGACGGCATCTACAATGTGACACTCGACGGATCCAAGACCATCAGCGTCCGTCTGGAAAATCAGTCAGGGGTTGAATCAGTAAGCACCGGCAACGTTGATGCAAACACCGACGTCTACACCGTAACCGGCACCCTCGTGCTCCGCAACGCAACCGAAGCCCAGATCAAAACCCTGCCCGCAGGCATCTACGTTGTCGGCAACCGGAAAATGGTAATCCGGTAACCCGTCACCCTGAAAGGCGATAGCCCTTTTACAAAACAAGAAAAGAGCACCAGTCTAAAAGGAATAACCCAAAAGAAGAGCACTAGCCCTACTAGTAAAACTAGTTCGACTAGTGCTCTTGGTTTATACCGGTTCAAGCTATAAACAACCTCAATCCACACTTATCACCCTTCGGAAGTCGCCAGCCTTAACCACATAAATCCCAACCGGCAGAGACACTCTGAGACCGCCCCTGCCGGTGGCTACAACGCGCCCGGCCATATCGGCCACCATTACAGGCACCCCCTCGGAAGCATCAACAACAAGTTCACCGCCGGCAACCCTCACTTCGGCTTCCACTTCGCCACCGGCTAAAGACTCCATACCTGCAGCGGCATCATCCACCTCGATATTATCGAGCATCAGCAAGGAATATTTCAGAATCAGCCCCTCGAACTGCAGCTGCACCTGTTTTCCCGCATAATCCGTCAGCGGCATCACGGTTCTCATCCAGGTGCGCCGTTCCCCCTTCCCCATCGACAAGGCTTCACCAAGCGGCAACACCCCGTTTCCATCATCCACACTGACAGCCAACGTATTTTCATCCGTATTATCCAGACAGAAATACCAGAATGACAAACGGGGTTCCACTGCTCCGGAAAGATCCAACAGGCCGGTAATCAACCGTGCACCTTCCTCAAGATTATTGGCGCTCATTACAGCAAAACCGTTGTCGCCATCCTGACTGTCAACCTCAGGATATTCCGCATCAGTAGCCGCCCACCATACCGCTCCGTCAGATTCCATCGCCATCTCATGCGTCAGCATACCGTTGGCAAAAGACTCCCGTAGCGGCAACCCATAAGGCGCACCTACTGCCAACGCCCGCGACACCGCCCCCTCGCTTGCACGCCCCTCTCTGTCAAGGGCAAAAACAGCATATTGCATAAACACCTGCTCATCTTCAGCATCCTGCGCCTGATATGTATATTCAGGGTTGGCCACCCCCTCCGCCACAGTCTCCTGCTGCTGGTTGACCAATGCAACGATAGTATAGGATATTTCTCCGGGATTGAACCGAAGACCGTTGACATCCGTATCAACGGCATTCCATCGCATAACCACCTCACCCGGATTGCTTCCCCTGAGGGTCTCGAAACCGGTCGGCGACACCGGAAGCCCATGACCAACGAAAGCCGAGGCAACAGCCTTTTCACCCACAGAACCGTCTGCACCGTATGCCACAACACCATAGACGTTCATCCCTGCGGCGGCTTTTTCATCAGTCCAGGCCAAATCTCTTTCCCCCGGTTCGGCCTGCAAGGTAAAAGCGAGATCATCGCCACGGTAAATCTCCACCCGGCCTATTCCGTCGAGCTTCCCGCCGGTAATATCCAGATCGGGCGCAGTGAAACTAACCGTAGCTTTCAATGCACCATAAAGATCCGGCGTAACAGCCAAATCCGACACCGCCGCCGGAGACCCGGCCGACAACGGCTCAGACACAGATACGTTATCGACAAACAAAGCGAAACTGTTGGCCTTGGAGCAGGCTTTGACTGCGAAATAATACAACCCGTCGGCAGGAGCCTCATAGCGCCCCGACAACATCGACGGCTCAATAGCCCCGACCGTCGATGGTTCAACAACACATGTCGTCAATGACCCAGCCGCAGGAGCGCTGCCGACATAAGCTGCCACCGTCTCATCAGGGTATTTGGCATTCCATTTCCAGGCATCAAAACTGAATGTATAGCTCTTGCCCCCTTCGAGTTTCACCGGAGGCAACACAAGATAATCATTCGCATCGTTCTGCATATGATAATAATATCCCATATACCCCCTTTTATCCCATCCCCAGGTCTTATTATCGTTGTTGGCATTCAACACCGTCATCATGGCCACATCCGCGGCCGATGAAAATTGCTGGCGATAAGGGGGTGTTACAAATCCCAAGGTGACGGTATTCGATTTAACCGGCTCGGTAGCCACATCTCCGCAGACCGCCTGCACCGAATAGCTCACCGGGAGCAGCCCGGAAGCTGGTTCGGCATACGCCTCGGCAAACGAATTCCCCTTATGGGCTTCCGCAACAACCTCCTCGTCGGGATAGCGCACGATGCGATATGCAACGGCATCAACGTCAACAGCGCCGCCATTAACCCCCTTGGGCACATCCCACCTGAGCATAAAACCGCCGTCACTGTAACTCAGCTCCACATGTTCCACCGGCTTCGGCATGTCAGCTCCGGCATAGGCGCTCACCGAGCTACTTTCCCCTTCCCCCGCGGCATTTATGGCAACCACGCTGAATGTGTGAACACCAGGTTTGTCTACGGCAATCGCCTCTGTCACCGACGCTCCGGCTTGGGCATTACCCGACACTTTTTCAGACTCGTCAACATAGACCCGGTAACCCGCCTCACCCGAAAAACCGGTTCCGTCGACCAGCTTGTCAGGCATAACGAACTGAATCTCCCCCTGAAGCGACACCCCCTCGAAAGCGACTTTCAGACCCGATGGCGCACCCGGGGCGTCATCGGCAATGGCATCGGCGGGGAAAAACATCGACACGATTTCCTCGTTGTCGGGCAGCTCGTAGAGCTTCTCCGCAGCCCCCGTCTCCGGGTCAATCTCATAAAGGGCACTTCCCGAATCAAGGCTCGTTGCATAATAGAACTTTCCCGTCTTGCGGTTCACTGCGCCGGATGTAAGATAAGCAGTCGACACACCCGTGTCGGCAATCTTCTGCACCTTGCCGTCGGTTTTACCGACATGATAAAACGCTCCGTTTTTGTCGATTGCGACAAGCAGGCCATCAGCTGTCAGACCCATACCGAAAAACGAAAGTCCGTCGGAATAATCTGCCAGCTTTCTAACACCCCTCGTTGCCGGGTTGAAAGTGCCGAAATAAGTGGCACCGGTTCTGGCATTGCCGAAACTTCCATACGCCACCTTCGCCTCATCATCATAAACCATGGAATAGGATTTAAAATTGCTGTCGAGAACACCCATATCCGCCATGATTCCGGTGGCCGGATCGATGATAAAATAGCTGACCGAGCGCCCTCCGTAGTCCGACTCCTCTACCACCGACATAAATTTGCCATCAAAATAAAGCGACCCGGCATTGCAGTCAACATAGCCCGACGTCCTTATCAACGGCAGCTCAGACGGAGTGCCGGAAAGCGGAATCCGGTAAAATCCCCGGGCTGGCTCCTGGGCATGCCACGAATCGGCATCAACCACCACTCCCCATGCATAGGCCGTATCCGCCGACCCCCACGCTGCCGAGGCAAAACCGATGGCAGCCACGACTGAACTCAGAACTCTTTTCATTGCAATTCGATTAACTGTGAAACCTCTTGCGCCTCCCCGACACCATTGCTCACGCCACAGGAGATGCTCAGGCTATGCAACATGCATATATTCACAAAGATACGCATATTATCACCGGAAACACACCCTAAAAATCAAAAAAATCCATGCCACATCAAAAAAATCGCCGATTCCGTTGAAATTCAATAAAAAACAGCTACCTTTGCAGCGCCTTTCGGGGCTACTCGGGCGAAGTGCGCCGCCACGTCGGTGTAACCGTCTGCGTATGAGACTTTAATTAACATATTTATTAACCTGTTTTTTCAATGACTGAAGAAGTTAAAAACTCTCCAATCGCCGATTTCGATTGGGATGCCTATGAAAAAGGCGAAAACAAGAGCGACAAATCGCGTGAGGAACTCACCAAAACCTACGATGAATCGCTCAACACCGTTAAAGACAAAGATGTAATCGAAGGTACCATCATCGCGCTCAACAAACGCGAAGCTGTGGTTAACATCGGCTACAAGTCTGACGGCATCATCCCGATGAACGAATTCCGCTACAACCCCGACATCAAAGTCGGCGACGTTGTCGAGGTGTTCATCGAAAACCAGGAGGATAAGAAAGGCCAGCTCATCCTCTCTCACCGCAAAGCCCGCGCATCTCGCTCTTGGGAGCGCGTAAACCAGGCTCTGGAAAACGACGAAATCATCAAAGGATTCATCAAATGCCGCACAAAAGGCGGCATGATTGTCGATGTGTTCGGTATAGAGGCTTTCCTCCCCGGATCTCAAATCGACGTCAAACCCATCCGCGACTATGATATCTTCGTTGGCAAGACCATGGAATTCAAGGTTGTTAAAATCAACCCCGAATTCAAAAACGTGGTTGTCAGCCACAAAGCTCTCATCGAAGCCGAACTCGAGCAGCAGAAACGCGAAATCATCTCCAAACTCGAAAAAGGCCAGGTGCTTGAGGGAACCGTTAAAAACATCACTTCCTACGGTGTATTCATCGACCTGGGTGGTGTCGACGGTCTCATACACATCACAGACCTTTCTTGGGGCCGCGTAAACCACCCCGAAGAAGTTGTCAGCCTCGACCAGAAGCTCAACGTGGTTATCCTCGACTTCGACGACGAGAAGAAACGTATCGCCCTCGGTCTCAAGCAGCTCCAGCCCCATCCCTGGGATGCTCTCGCTGCCGACATCAAAGTGGGCGACAAAGTCAATGGCCGCGTTGTCGTCATGGCTGACTACGGTGCATTCGTTGAAGTCGCTCCCGGCGTAGAAGGTCTCATCCACGTAAGCGAAATGTCGTGGAGCCAGCACCTCCGCAGCGCCCAGGACTTCATGAAAGTCGGCGACGAAGTGGAAGCCGTTGTGCTCACTCTCGACCGCGACGAGCGCAAGATGAGCCTCGGCATCAAACAGCTCAAACAGGATCCCTGGCAGGATATCGAAGAGAAATACCCCGTCGGCTCGAAACACACCGCCAAAGTGCGCAACTTCACAAACTTCGGTGTATTCGTTGAAATCGAAGAAGGCGTTGACGGCCTCATCCACATCTCCGACCTCTCGTGGACCAAGAAAGTCAAACACCCCTCTGAATTCACCCAGATTGGTGCAGACATCGAAGTTATCGTTCTCGAAATCGACAAAGACAACCGTCGCCTCTCTTTGGGTCACAAACAGCTCGAAGAGAATCCCTGGGACGTATTTGAGACCGTATTCACCGTCGGCTCTGTTCATCCCGGAACCATCGTCGAAATGCTCGACAAAGGCGCTGTTATCCAGCTCCCCTACGGTGTTGAAGGGTTCGCTACCCCAAAACACCTCGTCAAGGAAGACGGCTCACAGGCCAAAGTCGACGAGAAACTCGACTTCAAGGTAATCGAATTCAACAAAGACAGCAAGCGCATCATCCTCAGCCACAGCCGCATCTTTGAAGATGAAGCAAAAGCAGAGAAAGCTGAAGCCCGCAAGGCCAAACGCGCACCTCGCAAAGAGGAAGCTCCCGCCATTGCGCAGCCCGCAGTCGAGAAAACAACCCTCGGCGACATCGAAGCCCTTGCAGCCCTCAAAGAGAAACTCTCAGGCAAAGCCTGATCCATTTCCAACCCAACAAAAAAAGGCGTTGTGTCGAAATTCGACCAACGCCTTTTTGGCATCCGGATGGAGAGGGTGCTGTCAGAATGGTTCAGATGGTAGGAGCCTGAGGGTGAGGGTGAAGGGAGTTGACTAAGGTCAATGACCGAACCCGAAGCCCTCGGGCGACGACCCAGATGAGCCATTATGACACACCCTCTTTTTTTGCAAACCAGTCTATCCAGGCCAACTGGTTAAACCGGCCCTTCTTAAAACAGGAACTGTATTCGGGCCTGTATCGTATTGACATGGCGGTTATGCATCACAGCGCTGTCATGCACATCAGTATACGAGTAGCGCAAACGAGCAAGCACATACTTGTTGAAATAATAGTTCAACGTCACCGAATAATCATTCGAGCGACCGCCGTAGATGCCGGCCTTGCCACAATTGGCGTCAGTGTAGTTATATCCCAAAATCATCTCCAACGAACCAGGGGCAGGAGTTGCCAATCCTGCGTCGCCATGCGAATAGCCATAACCGTCACCGATAAGCAGACCGCGCAGCAATCCGTAGACACCCTGCGCACGGTAGTTGGAGTAGCCCGTTGAGCGGCCTATGTTCATATAATAATACTGCCCTTCAAGAGCCACCCGGTCTTTTGCCACAACAATCTCAGGCGACAGCTTGAAAACGCCCTTTGCATGGTCTACATCTGCACCCAACATGCTCACCTTGCACACCCTCGTAGGGAAACCTGCCGAATAGTCGAAAAATCCCGGCGAAACAACCATGTCGCCATCCTCGTTTTCAATCCGTTTGTGGAAAGCCGACTGATACCACAGCGAAATACCCACCTGGGTAATCAAGCCATCGCCATGGAACGGGCGGTAGACAAACCTGTTCAAGGCGCCGATGCTCACCTTTCCCTGTTCATTAGACGGTGAAGTCATTGATGTGCCACCGACTATTCCACTCACACCAAGGAAGAACTTATCCTTGTCGTAGACATACATCACACCAAGATTCCTACCCGTGGCATTGAAGAACGTATCGGTAATCGGCGCCTCCATAGCAGGCTTCATAGAGCTTGAAGTGGCCGCATTCAATCCGAACTGGTGCACGAAATAACCCAGACGTAGAAAATTATATTGGTTGAAATTATATTGCATGAACACATCCTTGAAGCTCAATTTGCCGAAACCGAAGCCTATATCGATCTTGGCCGCCCATTTGCCGTAACTCGCCTTGGCGCCAAGTCTGATATCCGGCAGAGCAACCCCGTCGGCAAAACCTTTGCCATCTGGCATATACACCGCACCGTCCATCAATACCCGCCCGGTTGGTTTAACTGAAAATTTAGGCTCGTCCTGGGCCTCGGCGCTGAATGCGCCAAATGCAAGAGACAGCGCCGCGGCTGCTGCCAATGTCAAGTTTCTCATGACGTAGAAGAATTTTTAGAACAACGTAAATAGTTGAAAAAGCGATATCGGCCGGCCTTCCTGTTGCCTGTCGACCCTGTCGTGTTGAAAAAGACTATCTGCATTTCCAACATAGCAACAGACCGGTTAGTTCAGCAACATTAACACTTTTGCAAATAAATCTTTCAACCATGCAAACTTTTTCAATCCGCACCTGTTTTGAATATTGCGATGACAATCATGCGAAAAAGACTATCCCTTAACTAATCTCATTTAAAACTAACCTTCACACAAACATTTATATGAAAGGTATTCTCATCACAGCAATCGCCCTTCTCTCCCTTGGGGCGCCGTCGCTGGCATCGGCACAAGCCCAGCGAAGCCAGGATTTCAAAAACAAATACAAACTCAAGGAAGCAGTAGTGCTGAGCCGCCACAACATCCGCTCCCCGCTATCCGACAGCAAAAGCGACCTCGGGCGCATGACCCCGCACCAGTGGACCGAATGGAGCGCCGGGAAAAGCGAACTCACCTCGCGCGGAGGGGCATTGGAAACCATGATGGGCCAGTATTTCCGCAAATGGCTCGTAGACGCAGGCATGTTCCCTGAAAACTACGTCCCCACTGCCGACGACCTCAACGTCATTGCAAACTCAATGCAACGTTGCATAGCCACGGCACAATACTTCACCTCCGGATTCATGCCCGTCGGAGGAGTGCGCGTCAACCACCGCTACACCCCCAGCAAAATGGATCCGTTATTCAACCCCCAGCTGACCAAAGCAAGCCCCGAATTCGTGGCCGAAGCAATGGCACAGATCAACGCCATGGGTGGCAAAAAAGGAATCGTGGGAATCAATGAGGAAATCGCGCCTGACTACGCCCTGATTACCGAGGTGCTCGACGTTGACAACTCCCCGATGAAAAAAGAGAACGACCCCAAACTCAAAGCCCTCGACAACTACAACACCGAAATAGTGCTTGAGAAATGGGCTGAACCACACATGAAAGCAGGCTCGGCAATGAAAGAGCTCAACAGCGCATCAGACGCCTTCATCCTCCAGTATTACGAGGAACCCGACAGCGTGAAAGCAGCATTCGGCAAGAACCTCACACGCGACCAATGGGCGCAAATCGCCAACATCAAAGACACCTACCAGGATGTGCTGTTCACAGCCCCGATTGTGGCCGTAAACGTGGCAAACCCGCTGATTCAATACATGTATGACGAACTGCGCTCACCCGACCGCAAATTCACATTCCTTGTTGGCCACGACAGCAACCTATCAAGCGTAGCCACCGCCCTGGGAGTGGAAGAATACGAACTGCCCAATGCCATCGAGAAGAAAACCCCCATCGGGTCAAAGATAGTGGTCGAGAAATTCATCGGCCCCGACGGCGAAGAATATGCCGACATAAACATCGTCTACCAGTCTGTCGACCAGCTCCGCAACATGGAACTTCTCGGCCTCGACAATCCCCCCATGATCTATCCACTCACCCTGAAAGGTCTTGAAAAAAATGCCGACGGACTCTACAGCATGGCCGACCTCGCCGCCCGCTTCGAGCAAGCCCTCGCCGCCTACGATGCAATCAAATAGGCACGAGGCGCGAGAATCAAGAACCAAGAACCAAGAAATAAGAAGTGGGAAAATCACCGGCCTCGGCGCCGAAGCCGGTGATTTTCCCACTTCTTATTTCTTGATTCTTATCTTCTTTCCTCCTCCAACATAAACCCTAAGCAACAACCGTTGGTAGAAAATAAAGCTCCCTTTGGCCACATTGAAATCGAGCGAAGCCTCAAGGTCGACCAAACGGTTGCTCACTATCCGCGCATATACATCCGTGCGGTTATAAAACGGCGAACTGTAGAACGGTTCACCCTGGTAGAGCTGCGACCCGAACTCACTATAGCTCGGCAACAGCTTGCCGCCGATATAAAATGAGTTCTTAACACCGAGCCACCGCCATTCGGCCACCACATCAAACCATCCACCGCCGGGAGCCGACCAATAATCATGCGCGCGGTTACGCTCGATGGTCATCACCGCCCCGGCGCGCACCCTCAGACTGTCTAACGCCGTTGCCCCGCTGAAATCGACACCCACATAAGGGTTGACAAGAAAATTATCAACAATATGCTGGTCGGCCGGAGAATGCTTCGTAAGGGCGAAATGGTTCATCATCGCATGTCCGCCCACGAAAAAACGTCCGGCCCCCGGATGCCACTGCCCGTGGAACACGATATTAAACGCCTCTCTCTCAGTTTCGGTCTGCATCTGCCGCCAGTCGAGATAGAAATCGATAAATGCCGACCGGGAATGATACTGCACCAGCGCACCACGGATATTCCGTTGGAAATAAGTCAACGAATCACACCACAGAAAACCGGGCAGCACCTCGCGCAATTGGGTTCGCGGAAACATACCCATCGACATAGACCAGCGCCTGGCATGATGGCGCCAATAAAGCGTAGGCGACACCCGCGCCCCTTTCCATTCGCGCCCAATAGGCTGGTTCCACACCACCCCCCCGGCAATCCGGTCCCTTTCCCCAAGTTCCAGACCTATTTCAGGCGCCAGATTGGTGAAGAAATATGTCTCCGTCGGTGTATAGCTGTGATCCCCCTCCCGGTTATCAAAAACTGACCCGAAATCAATGCTCCATGTCACCCTCTGTGCGCCGGATTCCGTAAAAGGCCACAGCAATGCCATGCCGGCAACCAGAAACAGGCGCAAGCATGGCATCAGAATTTCAATGTTAAAACTACGTTTTTTCATTTGGCAGTATATCTGCCGCAAAAATACGCAAATTCCACCACTTAACGAGCGGTTATTTGGCTTTCCGGTGCAGACGGCGATAACGCCTGACCGCACGGTTAGCGCAATGGCCGGCAAAGAACGAAGCGACCACCATCATGCCAAGGCCGGCAATCAACACCATATGCAGCCGCTCGCGTCTTTCATGTCTGCGGATTTCATCTTCAACCCTCACCAATCCTTCGATTTCCCGCTGTCCGGCATTCTCAAATAGTTTCATATCCATAAATTTTTAGTTACACATATTCCGATGGGTTTCACATCACTTTCATAACACACGCCACCCTCCAAAAGTTTCCGTACCCTTCAACACAAACAGCCACAGACGTCACTTGTCCGTGGCTGGTAGGGTCGCGACCTGTCGCGACAGCAAAAAATCAATTAAGGCTGCTTAAAGAGATTGTCTGAATCTTGAGTCGCCCTACGGCATCAATGGCAGCAGCCGTCGCCGCAACCGCAGTGGTCATGGTCATGATCGCCGCAATGGTCGTGGTCGCAACCGCACCCACATCCGTGTGCGGGCTGTATTTCCTCAGGAGTGGCATCGCGGACTGTGAGGATTTTGCCGTCGAATCGCACAGACTTACCGGCCAACGGATGGTTGAAATCCATCTTCACTTTACCGTTTGACACCTCTTTGACCAAGCCATTGATACGATAGCCGTCGGCAGTCATCATCGGCACAAGTGCCCCGGCCTTAACCACCTCTTCGTCAAACTTGCCGTCAACCATGAAAATATCGCGGTCGAGTTCAACAACCTGTTCGGGATCATATGGGCCGAAAGCCTCTTCTGCCGTAGCGGTCACATTAAACTTTCCACCCGCTTCAAGACCCTCTATGGCCTTCTCCAAAGGTACAATCATGCCCCGTGTGACACCGAACACAATCTTTTCAGGATCCTCGCCATCGGTCTGATGCACGAGCTTCTCGCTGCCGTCGGCTTCAACCGCATAAAGGTCATAGCCCAGCTCAACATATTTCCCCGGTTCAATTCTTTCCATAATTCAAATAAATATTTCGTTAATAATCAATTCCACAATCCCCCATGGTATATACAACAAACACCATGCCAAAATAGCTCATCGCAAGCATAAGTAACCGACTTTACTCATTACAATTCAATTCTTTCCACCCAATCCTTACGTCACATGGCATCATAATCACTTCCCCGTGAGAATGGCGCGTATGTCGCTGAGCTTATTGAGGGCTTGCAAGGGGGAAAGGTTGTTGATGTCGAGATTAAGGATTTCATCGCGTATCTGCGACAGGATCGGGTCATCAAGCTGGAAAAAACTCAGTTGCATCCCCGAAGAAGCGTCAATCGCAGGCATCGCAACGCTCCGCTGCCCTTTCGGGGCTTTTGCCACAGCACTATCCCCGGTGGAATCAACGGCTGCTGCCGTAGAACTGCGGCGGTTGGCAGCCTCAAGCTGCCGCAAAACTTCCGCGGCACGCTCCACTATCTTTCGCGGCATCCCCGCCAGTTTGGCCACATGTATGCCGAAACTGTGTTCACTCCCTCCACGTGCAAGTTTCCGCATAAACACCACCTTTCCGTCTATTTCCTTCACCGACACGTTGTAATTCACAACGCCGGGATATGCCTCCTCCATCTCGTTAAGCTCATGGTAGTGCGTGGCAAAAAGCGTTTTGGGTTTTAACTGCGAGAGGTTGATATGCTCCACAATGGCCCAGGCAATGGAAATGCCGTCGTAGGTCGAAGTCCCCCGTCCCAGCTCGTCGAACAGAATCAGTGAGCGGCGGCTCATGTTATTGAGAATAGATGCCGCCTCATTCATCTCGACCATAAAGGTCGATTCCCCCAAAGAAATATTGTCTGAAGCCCCCACACGGGTGAATATCTTGTCAACAACACCGATATGCGCGGATTCAGCAGCCACGAAACTCCCGATCTGGGCAAGAAGCACATTCAGCGCAGTCGACCGCAGCAGCGCCGATTTACCCGACATGTTCGGACCGGTAATCATCATCACCTGGGTGTCGTCGTTATCAAGCCGCACTGTGTTTGCGATATACGGAGTGCCTACAGGCAGCTCTTTCTCAATAACCGGATGACGCCCCTCTATGATTTCTATTTTCAACGAATCATCAACCACCGGCCTGTTATAACGGTTCTCCAAAGCCACCCTCGTCAGCGACAACAGGCAGTCGAGCCGCGCAACCAGATGTGCATCGGCCTGGATTGCCGTGACATAACCGGCCAATGCCGCCACAAGGTTGTTGTAGAGCCGCGTCTCTATTATTTCAATACGCTCCTGCGCCGTCAGAATCTTCTCCTCATATTCCTTCAGCTCCTGGGTGATATAACGCTCGGCATTGACCAGAGTCTGCTTGCGTATCCACTCCGCCGGGACTTTATCCTTATGTGTATTGGTGACTTCTATATAATAGCCGAACACATTGTTATATCCTATCTTAAGGCTCGGAATACCTGTGGCCTCCACCTCGCGGCGCTGCACTTTCAGCAGATAGTCTTTCCCCTGGAAAGCCATCTCGCGCAACTCATCAAGCTCCTGGTCAACACCGGGCTTGATCACATTCCCACGGTTGAGCTGGTTGGGAGCGTCCTCAACTATCTCCCGGGCAATGCGGTCGCGCATCATCGCGCAAGGGTTAATCTGCTCGCCTATCGCCCGGAGCGGCTCTGAACCGGCCTGCATCAACGCCTCCTTGACCGGCTCCATAGCCGTCAGGGCATGGCGTAGCTGCACAACCTCACGGGGTGTGATGCGCCCTGCCGCCACCTTGGATATCAGCCGTTCCAGATCGCCGGTCTGCTCAAGCTGCTCCCGCAGAAGCTCTCTCTCGCCGGGGTTCTTGAAGAAATATTCCACACAGTCAAGCCGGTCATTGATGAGTTGGGGGTCTTTCAACGGGAATGTCACCCATCGGCGCAGCATTCGCGCGCCCATCGGGCTGACCGTCTTGTCTATCACGTCGAGCAGGCTCTTTCCATCCTCACCCAACGAGCAGAGCAACTCAAGGTTACGGATGGTGAATTTGTCGAGGCGCACAAACGTATCCTCCTCGATTCGGCTAAGCCGCGATATATGCCCGATCCGGGTATGTTTCGTTATATCAAGATAGTGCAATATGGCACCCGACGCCACTATCGCCGCCGGCATCTTGTTGATTCCGAACCCCTTGAGCGACGATGTCTCAAACTGTTTCAACAACCTGTCGTTGGCCGACTGGTCGGTGAAAATCCAATCCTCAAGTTCAAAAGCGAGATAACGGCCCGTAAACGATTCATCAAGCCGCCCCTTGTTACCACGCTCCACAAGCACCTCCTTCGGGGCGAAATTCCCCAACAGTTTGTCAACATACTCCGCAGTGCCCTCAGCCGTCAGGAACTCCCCGGTGGATATGTCGAGGAAAGCCACTCCCACCAGCCCCTTTCCAACCGCCCCCCCCTTGGAGAAATGCACGGCAGCAAGGAAATTATTCTCCCGGTGGTCAAGCACATTGTCGTTCATGGCCACACCGGGGGTAACCAGCTCGGTTATCCCCCTTTTCACCAGTTTTTTCGTCAGCTTAGGATCCTCAAGCTGTTCGCAGATGGCCACACGCTTCCCCGCGCGCACTAATTTCGGCAGATAAGTATCAAGGGCATGATGGGGGAAACCGGCAAGCTCTATCGACGAGGCCGACCCGTTGGCACGGCGGGTCAGTGTGATACCGAGAATCTCCGAAGCCGTAATGGCATCGTCGCAGAATGTCTCATAGAAATCCCCAACACGGAAAAGAAGCACCGCATCTGGATGCTTATGCTTCATCTCGAAATACTGCTTCATCAACGGTGTTTCCACCACCTTCTTTGCCATCTACACTCTTGATTTAATACGTTTTATTTTGAAAAGGCCATCTGGTTTTGAGTTGTAAAGTTACAGAATTTCCACGAATCGCCCAAGCCGTCACTACCATCACAGCCATAAAGGTTACTAACATAATTATGGCTATAATAGCCATAATTATAGACAAGGCGGTGTGTTCATCTCAGGAACACACCGCCTTGTCTATTTCAAACCTTATGGCCTGCCTGATTAGTCGGCGAGCTTGGCCTTTATGAACTCGCGGTTCAGACGGGCGATATTGCTGAGCGAAATGTTTTTGGGGCATTCCGCAGCGCAAGCACCAGTGTTGGTGCAGTTTCCGAAGCCGAGTTCATCCATCTTGCGAACCATGGCGCGGGCGCGGCGGGCGCGCTCAACCTGACCCTGGGGAAGCAGGGCGAACTGGCTCACCTTGGCACTGACAAACAGCATGGCAGAACCGTTCTTACATGCTGCCACACAAGCTCCGCAACCGATGCAAGTAGCCGAGTCCATAGCCTCGTCGGCAACCTCTTTCGAGATAGGCAGGTTGTTGGCATCGGGAGCGCCGCCGCAATTGAACGACACATATCCGCCAGCCTGCTGAATCTGGTCGAAAGCATTGCGGTTTACCATCAGGTCGCGCACAACGGGGAAAGCTGCCGAGCGCCAGGGCTCAATGGTGATTTCCTCTCCGTCGTGGAATTTACGCATATGCAGCTGGCAGGTTGTGATGCCCTGCACAGGGCCGTGGGGATGACCGTTGATATAAAGCGAGCACATACCGCAGATACCTTCGCGGCAGTCGCTGTCGAACACAACAGGTTCTTCACCCTTGTCGATAAGTTGCTGGTTGAGCATGTCGAGCATCTCAAGAAAAGAGCTGCCGGTCGACACGTTCTCAACGCGGTATTTGACGAACTGGCCGGGTTCTTTGGGACCACGCTGACGCCAAATCTTCAAGTTTACGCTAATTGTATGTTCCATAATTGTTACTCTGATTTATTTGGGTGCAGACTTTTCCGGCGGCAACGGCTGCGCCAGACCGCCCGGAAGTCTGCCAACGTGGTTGTTTACGATTTGTAGTTACGGGTCTGAACCTGGATGGCCTCATATTTCAGGGGCTCTTTGAGCAGCACGGGCTTCTCGTTGTCGCCCATATACTTCCAGCAGCCAACATACATGTAATCCTTGTCGTTACGGGCTGCCTCGCCGTCGGCGGTCTGATACTCCTCGCGGAAGTGGGCGCCGCACGATTCGTTACGGTGCAGTGCGTCGATAGCCATCATCTTGGCGATTACCAGGAAGTCTTCCAGGCGGAGCGCCTTTTCAAGCTCGGTGTTCAAGTCGTCGGCATTGCCCACGATGCGCAGGTCGGTATAGAACTCCTCGCGCACTTTCGCTATTTCATCAACAGCTTTCACAAGGCTCTGCAGAGTGCGGCCCATACCAACGAGGTTCCACATCACATGGCCGAGCTTCTTGTGGAGCTGGTCAGGCGACTTCGTGCCCTTGATGGCCATGAGCTTGGCGATACGGTCGCGCACACCCTTTTCGGCAGCGTCGAATTCGGGGCCGTCGGTCTTGAAATGGGGAACCTTGATCTGGTCGCTCAGGTAGTTCTGCATCGTGTAGGGAAGCACGAAATATCCGTCGGCCAGACCCTGCATCAGAGCCGATGCGCCCAGGCGGTTTGCACCGTGGTCTGAGAAGTTGCATTCACCGATGGCAAACAGCCCTTTGATTGAGGTCTGAAGCTCATAGTCTACCCAGATACCGCCCATAGTGTAGTGGCTGGCCGGGAAAATCATCATCGGGGTCTTATAAGGATTGTCATCGGAAATCATCTCATACATGTCGAAGAGGTTGCCGTAGCGGTCACGGACAACATCCTCACCCAGGCGCTCGATGGCATATTTGAAGTCGAGATAAACGGCATTGCCCGTACCCACTCCGTAACCTGCATCACAGCGCTCCTTGGCGGCACGCGAAGCGATGTCGCGCGGGCAAAGGTTTCCGAAAGCCGGATAACGGCGCTCCAGATAGAAGTCGCGGTCTTCGTCGGGTATATCGGTCGGCTTCTTCTTACCGGCGCGGATAGCCTCGGCATCCTCTTTCTTCTTCGGCACCCAGATGCGGCCGTCGTTACGGAGAGATTCGCTCATAAGGGTGAGCTTGCTCTGGTCTTCGCCATGAACGGGGATACAGGTGGGGTGAATCTGGGTGAACGCCAGGTTAGCCAGGTAGGCACCTTTCTTAAACGCCTGAACGGCAGCCGAGCCGTTACAGCCCATGGCGTTAGTGCTCAGGAAGAACGCACGGCCATAACCGCCGGTTGCAAGAACAACGGCATGGGCGGCATAACGCTCCAGCTCACCGGTGATGAGGTTGCGCATGATCACACCGCGTGCGCGGCCGTCGATCATCACGATGTCAAGCATCTCGCGGCGGTTATAGCTCTTAACAGTACCTTTTTTAATCTGGCGGTTCAGAGATGCATATGCACCCAACAGCAGCTGCTGGCCGGTCTGACCTTTGGCATAGAACGTACGGCTCACCTGGGCGCCGCCGAATGAGCGGTTTGCCAGAAGACCTCCGTATTCGCGGGCAAAAGGAACACCCTGTGCAACACACTGGTCGATAATGTTGTTCGAAACCTCTGCCAGACGGTAAACGTTGGCCTCACGCGAGCGGAAGTCACCACCCTTCACAGTGTCGTAGAACAGACGGTAAACCGAGTCGCCGTCGTTCTGATAATCCTTGGCAGCGTTGATACCACCCTGTGCGGCAATTGAGTGGGCGCGGCGTGGGCTGTCCTGGATGCAGAAGTTCAGCACATTGAAACCGAGTTCACCAAGAGTGGAAGCGGCAGATGCACCTGCCAGGCCCGTGCCCACAACGATAATGTCGAGGTGGCGCTTGTTGGCGGGGTTAACCAGTTTCTGATGGGCTTTATAATTGGTCCACTTTTCAGCTACGGGACCTTCGGGTATCTTTGAGTCAATCTGGAATTCGGGGAGTTTCGACGATTCGATATCGGCATAATCCTTCATAATCGGGGTTGAGTCGATCATTCCCTCAAGTTTTTTTAAGTCGGCCATATCTGAAATGTGATTTAGTCGTTAATTGTTTCGGTTACAATCTCCTCAACCTCGGCCTTTACGCAATCGGGGTTAGCGCAGTCGGGGTTGACACATTCACCCTGCCGGCAGTTGGCCTGGGCGCACCCTTCGCCACATGCTGCCTTGGGGCAACCGGCTTCAGGGCAACCCTGTGCGGGGCATTCAGCTTTTTCGCAAGCAGAACGGGGGCAGTCAGCCTGGGGGCAGGCGCCCTCGGTGAAAGTGCTTTCACCCTCGGCGTGCATGTTGGCATACTGCTCAATCAAAGCAGGGCATTCGGTGTAGACGCCGCGGTTTGCCTGAACCGTAAACACAACGGCCTCGATGATAAACAGGGCGATGACAGCAGTTGCCCAGGTGTTGCCGATGCATTTCCAGCGGCGCATCCAGGTGTCGTTGTTCCAGCCTACAGTCTGAAGCATCGACCAGAAACCGTGGGTCATGTGGAACCACAAGGCAACGAAGCCGATGAGATAGACAACCAGAGTCCAGGGCTGGCTGAAAGCGATTTGCAGGAACCACGTGCCGGCAGCGGCAGGAACAGTCTCACCCCCGGCGGTCACATATTCATCACCGCAAATCTCGGCAAGCTGCATCTTGGCCCAGAACTGGATAAGGTGGATCACAAGGAAAGCGACAACCACGATGCCCAGCACGAGCATGTTTTTCGACGACCACTCAACCTGCGGCTGGCGGGCATTAACGTCGTAACGCTCCGAACCGCGGGCCTTGCGGTTCTGGATGGTCAGCCAAAAGGCATAAAGGATGTGAAGCACACAACCGGCGGCAAGGATGAGCGTGCCCACCAAAGCATACCAATTGGCGCCCAGGAAGAGACACACCTCGTTATAGGCCGTAGGCCAAAACAGTGCCACTCCGTTCATCAATGCGTGAAACGTCACGAATAGGATCAGGAAAGCGCCAGTCAGCGACATAACCACCTTCCTACCTATGGATGAGGATGTTAACCACATAAATGTTTTGTTTTTAAGGTTATAAGATATTAGTAGTTTGTTTTTCAGAACCAAGGCTTCCCGCTCATCCCCCCAGGCAGCGCCACATGACGCACCCGCACAGAAAGCGTAACGATACGCAAAATTAGCAAATAGTCCAAACCCTCACAACTATTACGTAATTATTTCGGCAATTTATCATAGATACAATAGCTCCATAAAGCCCGGCGGCAATCCAGGAGGGTGTTTGAATTTAATACACTCTAAAACCACACCATTTCACAATTTATTGGCAAAAAAACAGTCCAAAAGTTGCGTAATTGGAAAAAGAGATGTAATTTTGCATCGCAAAACCCGGAGGGGTCTCGACATCGCATAATCGCGATGCAACGCAAATGCTTCAGTAGCTCAGTTGGTTAGAGCACCTGACTGTTAATCAGGGGGTCGTTGGTTCAAGCCCATCCTGAAGCGCGAAAACACACTGAAATAAGCATCAGTATTCCAAACCGCTATCTGTCGGCCAGGCCATGGGAGCGATCCCGCAACCAAACCGGTCTGATACAAACGAAATGGAAAACTGCACACACCTGCTTCAGTAGCTCAGTTGGTTAGAGCACCTGACTGTTAATCAGGGGGTCGTTGGTTCAAGCCCATCCTGAAGCGCCCGAAAGGCATCCTTCGCGAAGAAGGGTGCCTTTTCTGCAATATACCCCACCCTATTGCCCGTCAGCGGATTTCCGGATAGAGGATGTTGCAGAACCCTCATTTATCATTGCCGGAGGCACCTTGTCACTATAAAAGAGTCCGACATAACGGCTATTTGAGCCATCAATTCCTCTGCGCGATGAGGATGTGTCAAAATCCCACCTTACAGATATGCACAAACGAATTTCAACACGCACATTCATCGCTTGCAATCATTCGGCAATAACCCACAAAAAAAGCCGACGGCAACGCTTGCCATCGGCTATCGAGCAAAGTAAGTAAAACTTGGTTAATTATTTAACGAGTTTTTCTTACGTTTCAACTTATGTGGCGGTTGAATGCGCCCCCACATATTTAAAGCAGTGCTATAGTCTTTTTCATGCATGGCGGGCCACAGGCAATACGCGCAACCCGACCAAGGCAATTTAGCGGATAACCACCTTTTCAACCTTGCCGCCCTGACGACGGATATAAAGGCCGTTCTCAGGATTAACAACTTTCACACCCTGAAGGTTGAAATATTCAACCTCAGCGTCGGCATTCTCGGCAACAACACCCTCAACACCTGACATATCAACAACATAAACTGTCATTTTGTTGAACGTTGCTGTACCCGCCGAGTTGCTGAATTCAAGAGTTGAAATCGGTTCTCCCTCAGGCGCAGTCCAGGTGGCGTCGCCCTTAGTACCGGCATACTCAACCTTGTCGCAAATTTCATTCGTAACATTGTTCCCCTCGAAGTGGAGACCCGTAATTGCAAATCCTGTCGGAACACTGATTTTCATGGTTGATTTCTTGTAAGCGCGGTATCCCCATTTCTGTGCTGAAATCGAGTAATACAGACGGGCATCAGTCGTACCTTTATTTGTGGTTAATGTAACACTGCCGCTCTTAAACTCAGTATCCGTCACCACATAGAAGTAACCGTTTGTTTTGTCGTTAAAGGTATCGTCAGCCATACCCGGGAAATTAGCAACACCGGCCACATCTGCGGGCACATCTTTAGAGTATGAAGGATTCAACGTTGAAGGATCCTCGAAATTAAACACCAGTGCGACTCCGGTAGGCTTGGCAAGCACTGTGTATTCGGCAGAAACAACCACACTGTTTGTCAGACCCTCTTTCACTGCGATAGCCTTGATGGTCATGGCCTTGTCAACCACGATTGCCTCAGCATATTTGGCAGAGGCTTCGGTAGGTTCTGTGCCGTCGGTAGTGTAATGGATTGTAGCACCTTCGGTCTCACAAGTAATCTCAACCGTTGTGCCCTCTTCCACTGCCCCGGCGGCAACGCTGAATTTAGGAGCGGCAACAGCCTCTACAACCGAACCGCCGGCATCGGTCACAACAAGCGGATAGAACTGCAGCGCATTGTCGAACACAGCCACAAGGCCGGTAACATTAAGGTTCTCACCGGTGGCGACGTTGATTTTGAACTTATCGTAGATGACCAGCTCGGCGCCGTTCTGCGTCATCACAAGGCCGTCAGCAGCCTCTTCCACAGAAACCCCTTTCACAATCACATACTGGTTTTGGATGTCGGTTGAAATATCCTCGAGCGTCCATTCTGCGGGATTCACCTCAGCCGTGCCGGAAGCGGCAGCAAATTTGCCGTCGACATCCTTGGGAATCTCGAATTCTATGCAACCTTTATAATCGGTGTATTTTCCCTCGAAACCTGCGGGAATCACATCTCCACGGTTATAGGCCTGGTTGGTTGTGCCGTAGATGAACATCCCGCCGGTAGCATCCTCAACATAAAGGTTCATGCCGTTCTGGTAAACAACATTGACCGGGCTGGTGAATTTCACTTCTGTGCCCGCGGCTACACCAAGGAAAGCCTCCACGCTGGCCACATCCACCCGGTCGGTGGGGGTCACCGTGCCGCCGCCATCACCATTGATCGTGATGGAGTTAAAGTCGAACTGACCGGCCTTTTTATCGGTCGCGCTCCCATATTCATTGGTGTCTCCTACAGTAAATGTCACTTCTTTCGCACTACCTGTCCACGATACCTGCTCGTCACCCTTCGCTTGCGCACCTACCGCCCCTACAGATGCCGTTATGGCAGCATATTGCTTTTTCCCTTGGGCGGAAAGCTCAAACACAAGCGATGTCAGGTCAGCGCCTGATGACGCTATTGTTATGGTATTCTTTGCATACAGACGCACATCACCGGCTTTATTACACGCTGGCGCAGTGCTTCCCATGTTCTTTTTCAATGTGATGGTGTAGTCGCCCACGGTCTTTGTTTCCGGAGCACTACCGGTTGCCTCAATTTTGTAGACCTCCTGCATCACCAGCTTCGTGCCCTCGGCATGCGCAAATGCTGACACACCGACCAGAGCGGCCAAAGAAAGTAATAATTTCTTCATAAAAATTCAAGATTTATGGTTAATATAAATTATTTATGCACTGTCGTTGGCGACGAATAGCCGCCGATATGACTACCACACTATAATATGCTCAAAACAATCCGTTTCCCCCCAGGGGAAACGGAAGCGCCCGGGCGCTTCCACAAGGGCGATAGTCGGTGCTAATTTACGCAGAATCCTCCGAAAACACCCTATCTCACCCCGCATCTTTCGTGTTAAATATTCCTAATTCAGCATATATCCACTACCCCCGTCAGTTGAATTAAACTATATTCACGATATACCTGCTCATTTTACGGTATGGGCGGGAACGCTATGGCGCTGAACGCTTATGGCAATCACAAAGCAACGCCCGGAAACACTGCGTATCCCACGCAATGCATCCGGGCGCATCCTAATAAATGCTCAGTTATTTCTTCAGGCAGCTATCACGCTTTGGCGACCTTGATTTTCGGGTGGTGGCCCGAGAATGTCATGGTCACATTGTATGTGCCGGCATCATGTTTGAAATTAGAACCGTCTAAAACAGGGCTGGCCAGGCGCCCTCCGTAGTTGTAGTCCCAGTTTTCATTAATACGGATTTTCCACTCGCCGTCAAGCTCCACAGTGCCTGTCCACACGGTCATGTCCTCGTTGGGAGTGAGATACTGGTCGGTGTTCCATCCTCCGAAATTGCCGATGATGCTCACCTTTTCAATCGCAGTCAACGTATAAGTCAAAGCGGTGAAATTGGCCGTCACCCAATAGAGACCCGGAGCCGCCACTGTGATATTGCCGGCGCCCCCATCATCGGTCAGCACACCTTCGCCACCCGAACCGTAGTTTATACCGCTCCAATCAATGGTGTCGGCAATCTTGAACTGGCTGTTTAACAGACAGCTGCCGTAATACCAGGGTTTGTCCTCCTTGTTGGTATTGTAGAGATACTGCGAGGCTGCCGCCGACCATCCGTTTGAATCACCGGGTGTATACCAATAGTCAGTGGGCATAATAGAAGTCATAGGTATCTCCATAACCGAACCAGATGCCAGATAGTGGTCAACGCCACCCAGGCGGTAGGTAAGGCCCGGCACCCCCGCCTGTGTTTCAGTAGTCACATAGGCCGGAACGCGGTAATAGGCTTTCTGTGCGTCAACATCATCGCCGAACATCTCCAGATGAGCCTCATGCCACAGGGCAGGATCCACCTCGAGATTTGTGCCGTTAAGGGTCAGGGGAAGTGTCTGTATTTCGGCAAAATCTTCCGTTGCCGACACCTGCATGTCAGCCGACAGCGTCAGACCTTCGGGCAGATTGTCTTTAGAGATCGAGAAGAGCGGCATACCGGTTTGGTCGATATACTGGTCAAGGTTGAGGTTCTCACCCGAAGTGAGAACCGCATCAGCCACAATGGCAACCTCATCAGCCGCAACCACCGGGGGCTGAGGAGTGTTCTGGATAGGGGCGTCGGCCGGAGCGTCTTCACAGGCTGTGAACCCCAGCGCCATCGCACCCATCATGAATATCTGATATTTTTTCATCTTTTCTGAATTTGTTTGGTTTGTGAGGGCATGTAAAAACTCGATTTCTGCATATCCGCAGGGCCCGCGACATGTCGCGGCCGCGAGGTGTCGCATTGTTATTCGGCAAATCTGCGGTCGCGACATGTTGCGACCCTACAAAACGATACGTCAGTTATAAATGAAGTCGGATTTTTACAAACCTTCGGTTAATCAGTTTGCTGCGGGTTCAAGCAACAGGGTGTAGTTTCCACCTTTGACGCGCAAAGTTGCCTTGCCGGTGAACGGCTCTTTAATCTGGATGTTTGAGCCACCTTTGTCAAGAGGATACTTCTCACCTGCAGTGATGGGCACATCCACGCCGTCGACCTTGTAAGCGCCATAATTGAGATCTCCCCAGTCGGCATCGGCCACCTTGAAGCTGCCGGCAGGAATGGTAACCTTTGCAATCTCCCAGACACCTTTAACATCGGTTGTCTGGAACTCATATTCCGACACTGCATCCCACTTGTCGCCGATGCCACGGAGATAGATGCCCGACGGGTTACCCGGAGTGTCCGCTTCAAGGGCATCCATGGTCATCGACCAGCTCTTGTCAGAACCACGCAGGGTTATAGAGCCTTTGAATGCAGTGGTGAACGAAATGTTACCGCCATCCCATTTGAGGTCATATTTCTGACCGAACACAATAGAACCGTCACCGATACCGAGGTTAGGAGCGCCCCAGCCCTTATCGGCAATCTTGAAGCCCTGCTCTTTATCGATTTCGATATAGTCAAGTTCATAAACATTGCTTTCAGTGGTGGTCATGAACTCATAGAGCGGAAGCACCTCAAGGTTATTACCATCGTTGAGCTGGTCATTGAGCCATCCGTTCATATCGCCACGAACATAAATGCCGGTGGGCTGACCCGGAACAACAATCGCCAGATAGCCGCAGCTCATATGTTTGAAGCTGACAACATTTGAAGTGAATGCAGTGCCTTCAACGGCATTACCGTTCTCATTGACCACATTGGCGCGGAGGCGAACATAAAGCGGCATATAGTCGGTCGGCACCTGCGAACCGTCTTTAATATCGAGCAGTTTACACATTGCCTCAGCTATCGAGCGGAGGGTCGGGTTGATTGCATCGCAGTCGCGGAAAGCGGTTGCCAGCAACACCGTTGCCGGGGCGGAAGGTGTGGCCGGAGTTGTGAAATCCTCGTTAAGTGCCAGTTCCACCTGATATGCCACAGATGCGGCATATCCATATTCAGTCGGTTGTGAGCATGTCAGTGTCAGTGTCTCGGTGGCGTTGGCCTCGGTTATCTGCAACGACATATTGGTCATTTCAGGCACATTGAGGAATTCTTTCACAACATCGCCCTCATGCGTGCCGAGCTTGGGGTTATCGTCCCAGGTCTCGTTACAAGCCGAGAATCCGAGAGCAGCCACCATAGCGGCAAACATTATTGATATCTTTTTCATTTTTGTGTTGTCTCAATTAAGAATTTTGAAGAAAAATCTTTTCGCATATCCGTGGATTACTCCTCGTTGCCGCCGTAGCCCTTGTTCTGTTTGAAGTCGGGAGATGCTGCAATCACATTGACCGGGATGGGCATCAAATCATAACGGCTGTCGATATTGTTACCTTCCAGGGCGTTACCCTTCCAAGACCAAAGTTTCTGGTTGGGGCCGGTGAAACGGCCGAACCGCACCAGGTCGCTGCGGCGGGTCAGCTCCCAATAAAGCTCTCGGCAACGCTCGGCGAGCAGATTGTCGAGGGTGAGGTCGGCGGTGTTCCAGATTGTCACACCTGCGCGATCACGAACCAGGTTTGCATACTGCAGGCCTTTGGCCAAGTCAGTGCCGGTGGCATTGCGGGCAGCGCACTCGGCATACATCAGGTAGACATCGGCCAGACGGATGAGTGCCAGGTCGGTATCGGGGAACTGCGTGGAAATGATGTTCTCATCCCAGTTGGGTTTCCCTGCGGGATTGTTTGCCCCATGGGTCAGACCTGTCCATTTGATGCAGACATACCCGTCGCCCCACTGGCCGAAATCGTCGTTTGTAATCTTATAATCTTTGATTACCTCACCTTTATCATCTTTGATGGGACCTTTCACCCACATGTCCCAACGCAGGTCGTTGGAAGAGAAATGTTCCGAGAACTCTTTCGGAGCCTTCATACATTTCCAGACATTCGAGCAACCGTAGTTCAGACCGCTCATACCACCCTCGTCGGCCAAAGCGCCGTTGATGAGGAACATGGTGCCGCCGTAGCTCTGCAAGCGCTCGCTGTCGAATGGCAGGCCCCAGAGAATTTCGTTCTCGGCCTTGTTCCCACCTCCGGGCATATACTCTTCGTTGTTGCGGCAGAAAAGGTAAAGATAATTCTCGGCAAGTCCGGAACTCTTGAAACCGCCACCTTTGTGACGGGTGATAATATTCTCGCAGCGCACGGCACATTTGTCGTAAGCGGGAACGCCTGTGTAGACTTCCGCATTGAGATACAGACGGGCCAGCAGAGCCTCTGCGCCATCTTTGCCCACACGGCCATAAACAGGCTCATCGGCCAGGTTGCCATTGTCGACCAGGTCGCACAGTTCCTTTTCGAGCCATTCATAAAGTTTTGTACGGGTAATCTGCACCGGGGCTGTGCCGTCCGGCGCCTCCGTTGCAAACGAAGCCTTACCGAAGATGTCGCACATCCAGTAGTAGCTCATGGCGCGCAGCGCACGCACCTCATCGCGCAGACGCACGATTTCAGCGTCGTTATTCCCCTCGGCATCGGCGAGGAACTGGTTGCACACGGCTATATGGGCATACAGTCGGGAATATGTGCCGTAGATGTTACCGTTTGACGAATCGAATGTGTTGGTAACCAAGTCATAGATACCATCGTCTTTCCATATCCAGATGCACTCATCCGTCGGGAAAACGTTCATCATAAACAGCGCGCGGGTGTATTGGCCGCGACCGTTGTCAAGACCCGAGATGATGGATGAACCGGGGCCTTCCTGGCCTGAGGTTGCCATTACCTGATAGCACTCCATTGCCTCGTTGATCAGGATGGTAGGGCTTTCAGGCGATTCGAGGTTGGGGTCGATAGGATTGAGGTCGAGGTCACCCACACAAGAGGTGGTCCCGAGGCTCAGAGCCACGCCGCCAAGCATCAAAAACTTCTTTATATTCATTGTGAATTTCGTTTTTAAATTGTGAAAAGATTAGAATGTGGCGACAAGGCCCAGTGAGTAGACCGTTGCACGGGGATATACGCTGTTGTCAATACCCCCGAACACTTCGGGATCGACCCCTTTATATTTCGTAATCACGAAGGGGTTCTGCACAGCGCCGAACAGACGCAGACGCAGGTGGTCGTTAATCAGATTATCCCAGGTGTAGCCGAGGGTGATATTGTCGCAGCGCACAAACGATGCATTGCGAAGATAATAGTCGCTCATATAGCGCGGCTGCTCGAAATAATGGTCGTTTTTAACCAGGTTGTTAAGGCCGTAGGCAAACAGGTCATTATATACGGCTTTGGTCGAGAGCACGTTGTTGTAGACATAGTTGCCGATTGAAGCACGGATATTGAAACCGAGATCCCAGCTCTTCCAGCGGAACTGCGAGCCGAAGGTCATGGTCACTTTCGGATCCGGAGACTTGTTGATGATTTTGTCGGCCTCGTCAATCTGGCCGTCGCCGTTCTGGTCAACATAGACACCTTCGAGCGGAGCGCCGTTCTCATCATAAACCTGCTGGAACAGGTAGAACGAGTTGGCCGGATGCCCTACGGCATGGATCTGCACCGTGTTACCGTTACCGCCTGAAATGCCGCCCACCTTGAACACTGAGTTACCGGTGAGTTCGGTGATTTCATTGTGGTTCCAACCCACATTGTAGTTGAGTGTCCATGTGAAATCTTTCGTCACAACCGGACGTGCCTGGATGTTGAACTCAACGCCGTAGTTTTCAAGAGAACCGATGTTGCGGTTGAGCATATTGGTGGTGGAAGAACCGGCCGGCACAGCCACGAAAGCCAACAGGTCGGTGGTCTTGCGGTGGTAGTATTCAATGTTACCTGTGATGCGGTTGTTGAGGAAACCGAAATCAAGGGCGGCATTGTAGGAGGTGGTGGTCTCCCATGTCAGGTCAGGATTGTAGCCACGGGCATAAACAGGCAGATACCATCCGCCGAGGCCATTGGGATATGACACCGACGGAGAAGCGATGGCATACATCGGCATGTAGTTGATTGAGCTGCCAACCTCCTGCTGACCGGTCTGACCCCAGCTCAGACGCAGTTTCAAATCACTCAGCCAGCCTGAAGCGCTCTCAAGAAACGCCTCGTTGTTGAGCTTCCATGCCAGAGCAGCGGCGGGGAACACACCCCAGCGGTTGTTTTTCGAGAAACGAGAAGTGGCATCACCACGCACGGTGAATGTCAGCAGGTAGCGGTCGAGAAGACCATAGTTCACACGGCCGTAGAACGACAGCAGCTGCAGATGGTCTTTCCAATGGTAGTTGCCGTCGGAAGAGATGCCGTCGGCCTGGAAAGGCTTACCAACGAGGTCAACGGTGGCATCGTTCTGATCCATGTAATATTTGCCGTCGACAAGGGTCGGATAGTTCAGTCCGGGAGAGGTACGCACACCTGCGTTGCCATTGGCACCCGAATAATGGCCTTCATTATAAGTGCGCTGCCAGGTGTAACCGCCAACAACGTCTACCATCTGGCTGGCAGCATCAAATTCCTTCTTGTAGTTGAGATAGAACTCGAGCATGGTGTTGCTCTTGAACTGGTATGTGTCGGTCTTGTAACCGCCACCGTAATGCTCATGGTTCTTCCATGCTTCTGCCGAGTTGGCCGCCGTGGCATTGGTCTCGTTGGTTTTGCTCACATCGTAACCAAGGTTAAGGTTAGCGTGGAGTTCCGGAAGGAAATGCATCGAATAATCAAGCTGCAGGTTACCGTTGCTGCGGTAGACGTTGGCATAGTTGTCTTTGTTCTCAAGCATACCAACCGGATTGAGCGAGGCATTGTCGTTGAGCTGAACAACACCTTCTGAATTGACGTTAGCAACTTCATAGAAGCCGTTAAACATATACTTCTGACCGGAAGTGCCGCCAACAATAGGAAGGTCTGACCTCACCGGGTGGGTAGGATCATAGCTGATCGCACTCGAAAGGGCACCTGCGTCGCCGAACTGGTTGCGCACATAGAAACCTTTCACATTGGCATTGACACTCAGATGATCCTGGAAGAATTTCGGTGAAAGATTGAAACCGAGAGTCAGGCGATCCATCTTTGAGGTCTTGATGATACCGTTTGAATTGGTATAGCTGATATTGGCATGGTAGGGTAGAACGCCGGCCGTGCCACCTATCGAAAGGCTGTAATCAGAGCTGACCGTTGTGCGGAGCACTTCATCCTGCCAGTCGGTGGATGTATCACCCAGTGCATTAGCGGCATCGGAGTTTTCTCCGAAACGCTCAACTATCAGGTTGCGGAACTCATCAGCCGACAGCACATCCCAACGCTTATGGGCATGGTTGATATACATGTTGGCAGAGAAATTTATCTGCGGTTTCCCCGATTTGCCCCTCTTTGTGGTCACGATGATAACGCCGTTTGACGCACGCGCACCGTAGATGGCCGTTGCAGAAGCATCTTTCAATATCGTCATGCTCTCGATGTTCTCGGGCGAAATCATTGCAAGGGGGTTACCCATCCCCTGCACACCGCCGTTATCCAGAGGCACGCCGTCGAGCACAATCAGCGGGTCGTTGGAAGCGTTGAGCGACGAGCCGCCACGCACGCGGATGCTGGCGCCACCTTCAGGACCTCCGGCAGTGGTGACAACCACGCCAGGGGTCTGGCCCACAAGCATATCCTGGACAGATGTTGCCAGACCGGCCTCGATTTCATCGGGCTTCACCACTGCAACCGAGCCGGTTGCGTCTGACTTCTTGACAACACCGTAACCGATTGCCACAACCTCGTTGAGCATCACCGAGTTTTCTTTCATGGTAACATCGATTGTCGTACGACCCTTCACTGCCACGCTCTGCGGGTCATAACCGACATATGAAAACACGAGTGTTGCGTCGGGATTTACATTGATGGCATAGTTGCCGCCGATGTCGGTAGCCGTACCGACACTTGTGCCCTCTGCAAGGATACTCGCACCGATAAGCGGCTCACCCGATGGGTCGACAACGGTGCCGCGCACGGTGATTGACTGCGCGGTGGCGCCGATAGCGCACAGCAGTCCCACCATAAGAAATAAAAATTTCCTGGCGATTCCTGTTTGATAATGTTTCATTTAAGATTAATTTGATATTAATGATTTTTCATGAAAATTTCTCTAAGGCGACCGCTAACCGCAATGCCGCTGCTGCGACACAGGTTGATGACACCGGACTGCAACCTCAAGACGCTGCTTACGGGCAATCCTGCAAATTCACTAAAACCATTGGATTAAGCGATGATGTAAGAATCTTTTGCACTCATGGCATCCTCTTGTTTTCGTGGCTTTTAAGGCAGTCTTTTCTTCTCTACACAGATTTCAGATCGAATCACCCGCAAAGTTATTTACTCTCATTAACATTTCAATGGCTTAATTGTGAAAAATTACCCCCCCATGTTAAATATCGTTAACAACAAAAGAAGCCGCAAGTCGTAAGTCAGAAGTCGGACGCAGTTGATTAGGCAATAAGGCCAGACAAGTCCGACATGTCCGGCTTGTCAGACCGACCCACCCCACTATCACTTCCGGCTTATTCTGTTAACAAACACAAAATCACGCCATCCTTTTTTTACTTATGCATTAACTTTGTGTCAATTTTTCCGGGGGAAGGAATCATTGGGATGGACTGAGAGGGATTAAAACAGGTTTCCAATAACAACATAACCGACAACTGAAAATGACATTCTCACTTCGCCACATGCTGGCGGGCGCAGCCGTTGCCTCTGCCGCAGCGGCATGGGCCTACAATATCACCGGCACCGTGACCGACAACTCAGGCGAACCTCTGCCCGACGCCACAGTCAGGCTGCTCCAGGCTCGCGACAGCGCTTTTGTAAAAGGAGCCATAGCCGACATCAACGGCAAGTTCAACATAAAGGGGGTCGATAAAGGCCGCTATATAGTCGAAGCATCATATATCGGCTACAACAAGCTCCACCATCCATTCCGCGTGTCAAGTTCCAACGTAAACCTCGACACGCTCCGGATCAGCGAATCATCGATTATGCTGCAAGAAGCCACTGTGGTGGGTGTCAAAACCCCCATCAAGGTGATGCAAGACACCGTTGAATTCAATGCCGACACATACAAGACCCCGCCTAACGCCGTAGTGGAAGACCTCCTGAAACGTCTCCCGGGTGTGGAAGTCGACTCCGAAGGCAAAATAACCGCCAACGGCAAAGAAATCACAAAGATATTAATCGACGGCAAAGAGTTTTTCAGCGACGACCCCAAAGTGGCATCGAAAAACCTGCCGGTCAACATGGTCGATAAACTACAGGTTGTCGACCGCAAAAGCGACCTGTCGCGCCTGACAGGAGTTGACGACGGTGAAGACGAGACAGTCATCAACCTAACCGTAAAGAAAGGAATGAAAAACGGATGGTTCGGCACCGTTGAAGCCGGTTACGGCACTGACGACCGCTACCAGGCCACATTCAACGTCAACCGGTTCTGGAACGAGAACCAGATCACATTCCTCGGTTCGGCCAATAACACCAACGACCTCGGCTTCACCGACGGAAACGGAAACCGATTCCGCCGCTTCGGGGGCGACCAAGGCATCAACAACTCGCAGACTTTCGGCATGAACTTCAGCATCGGCAATTCTGAAAAGCTGCGCGTAGGGGGCGATGTGCTGTATTCCCACACCGACCGCAACACACGCAAACGCCAGGAACGCCAATATCTCTTCGCCAACGACCCCACATTTGAGAAATCGACTTCCGACGCACGAGACCGCGGCCACAATGTCCGTGCCGACTTCCGCGTGGAATGGAAACCCGACTCATTCAACACCCTCGATTTCCGCCCCAACTTCTCATTCAACCAAAACAATTCCACATCGCTAAGCACCGACAACCTCTTCGGCGCGCGCCTTGTCGACGGAACGAACATATTCGACGACCCTGTCAACAACAGCATAAACACCGCCGACTCCCACGGTAAATCCTACGAAGCCGGCGGCCGGTTAATCTACAACCACAATTTCGCATCCCACAGAGGGCGCTCATTCTCCGTAATGCTCAACTACAGATTCTCAAACGTCAGGGAATACGAAAACTCAATGGCCTACACCTTCTTCCACAAACTCGAAAACGACACCGACACGCCACAGGATGCCGTTGAAGCCATCGAAGAAGACCAGGACAACAACATAGAGACCTACCAGCAATACACCTCAAACCACACCTGGTCGAACACCGTGGCCGGAAGGCTGAGCTGGACAGAACCTCTCGGCAACGTCAAAAACGGCCATTTCCTCACAATGAGCTACCGTATGCAATACCGTTGGAACAACGCCGACAAACTCGTTGACCGCCGCAACCCCGATTTCAACCAGTCGATGCTAAATCCAGGCTACCCAGACCCCGGTTCCTTCACATATCTGCCATGGGAGTTCCAGGAAGACCTCTCAAACCGCTTCCGCAACGATTTCATGAGCCAGGATCTGCGCGTAGGCTATAAGAAAGTACACGCGAAATACAACATCGACGCAGGCGTCTCGCTGGTGCCGTCGATGAGCAAAAGCATCGACCTGATCAACGACGCCAAAAGCATTCCTGAACGGTGGGTATGGAACTTCGCCCCATTCCTGCGCATGCGCTACCGCCTCGACAAACAAAGCTCTGTAAACCTCCACTACATGGGGCGCTCCTCACAACCCTCGATGAACCAGTTGCAGCCGGTGGCCGACTACACCAACCCACTAAACGTAGTCCAAGGTAATCCCGAGCTGAAACCCTCCTTCAGCCACAACATACGCCTACGCTTCCAGAAATTCTCGCCCGAAAGCCAGAGGTCGATAATGACAATGGCCGATGCGTCTATAAGCCAGAACGCCATCGTGTCGCGCACAACATTCGACAGCCAGACTGGCGGACGTTTCACAACCTATGAAAACGTAAACGGAGTGTGGAACGCACGCGTCATGAACATGTTCTCGCAGCCCTTCGGCAAAAACAAGACCTGGTCGTTCAACAACAACATCTTCGTAAACTACAACCAGCAGGTGGGCTATAACAACGGACTGCGCAACCGCTCCGCAACATTCATGATTGCCGAGTCACCATCGATCGCATTCCGCCCGCAAAGCCTCGAACTCGAGCTACGACCCACCTGGCGTATGCAGACCACGTTCAACTCCCTGGAGAATATCGGCAACACCACCATCCATAACTACGGCGGCATGTTCAACGGCTCATGGTATGCGCCATTCGGCCTCGTTCTCGCCACCGACCTCAACTTCACCGCCTCGTCGGGATATGCCGAAGGCTACAACGTGAACCAATGGTTGTGGAACGCCTCCATAGCCTATCAGTTCCTGCGCAACCGATCTGCAACAGTGATGCTGAAAGTCTATGACCTGCTCCAGCAGAAATCCAGCATCCGCCGCTCTGTAACCGCCAACTACATCGACGACATAGAATATAACTCTCTGACCCGCTATTTCATGCTGACCTTCACCTATAAGTTCAACACCTTCGGCAAAGGCAACGAACCTTCCGGCCGCAACGACCACCGCCGCGGCCCAGGCGGCCCAGGCGGCCCCCCTCCCGGCATGAGGCATTGAAGTCGTGAGAAGTAAGAAATAAGAAGCAAGAAGCCGTAAGCAGTTGATTAGGCAACAAGGCCAGACACGTCAGACATGCCTGGTATTCCTAATCGCCACAACTTCTTGCTTCTTATTTCTTACTTCTCACTTCTATCACTAACCCCTCCCTGGCAGCGATGGTGTCGGGGAAAATGGCGCGGGCCTCCTCCAGATGCCTGGCCTCACTGTTATAAGCATTTGAGAAATGTCCAAGCACAAGAGCGCCCACGCCGGCATCGCGCGCAATCCGCGCAGCCTCAGAAGCAGTGCTGTGGAAACGAGCGCGCGCCTTATGGGCGCTGTCGTCGGCATAGGTCGCCTCATGGTAGAGCAGATCAACACCTCTGACAACCTCTGCCAGCTGCGGAGAATAAACCGTGTCAGAGCAATAGGCATATGATGCCGACAGGTCGGCAGGAGTCGTCAGCCGGTCATTCGGCACCACAACACCATCCGGAGTCACAAAATCCGCACCATCCTTTATAGCCTTCAGCTGCGACACAGGGATATTATAGAATCTAACCAAATCGCCCACCAGATGCCTCTGCTTAGGCTTCTCGCGGAAAAGATAGCCCACACAAGGCACCCTATGGCGAAGCGGGAAACTCTCGACCGTCAGCGACGGCAAATCAAGCACCACCCCCCTCTTCGTCGGGTCAATCACATTGAACTTCAATTCAAACGTACGCTCACGGCAGAAAAAATCCATCATACGGCTGAACATCTCGACCCCATCGGCAAAAGTGTGAACCGTCAGTGAGCCACCCTTCTGATGAAGAGCCAACGTCGACAGTAACCCAGGCAGCCCCAGGCAATGGTCGCCATGCAGATGTGAAATGAAAATATGCCCCAGCCGACTGAACTTCAGCCCCAGGCGGCGCATCGAAAGCTGCGCCCCCTCGCCGCAGTCAACCATCATCAGCTGTCCCCGGTAATCAACAACCTGACAAGCCGGCAGATGCCGAAGCGACGGCGTCGCCGACCCGCACCCAAGTATATTCAAGTTAAACTCACTCATATTCTGATAACGGCCTCAAAACGCATTTTATTTCAACTTGCGTAATCCAAAATAAATCAGTAACTTTGTGGGCTTTTTAGCCGTAACGGGCTTCCGAACAAGTGGCCGCATCGCCCGCCCGCCGGCATAATCAATTAATTTCCACAAATTTACAATGTACGCAATTGTAGAAATCCAGGGACAGCAGTTCAAAGCCGAAGCAGGCAAGTTTTTGTATGTCCACTATCTCGGCGACGAGAAAAAAGAGGGCGAGACCGTTGAATTCGACCGCGTTCTCCTCGTTGACGCCGACGGTGCCGTAAAAGTAGGCGCGCCCACCGTTGAAGGGGCAAAAGTTGTTTGCGAGGTTAAACGTCCCCTCGTGAAAGGCGACAAGGTGATTGTATTCAAAAAGAAACGCCGCAAAGGCTACCGCCGCAAAAACGGCCATCGCCAGATGTTCAGCCAGATTGTGATTAAAGACGTGATTGCCTAACCCCTAAAAATCCTCTTAAGAAAAATGGCACATAAAAAAGGTGTTGGTAGTTCTAAGAACGGCCGCGAGTCGGAAAGCAAACGACTCGGAGTGAAGATTTTTGGCGGTCAGCACGCCAAAGCAGGTAACATCATCAAACGTCAGCGCGGCACTGTGCATCATCCCGGTCTCAACGTAGGCATGGGGAAAGACCACACTATCTACGCCCTCGTCGACGGAGTGGTAGTGTTCTCAACCGGCAAGGAAGGGCGTCGTTTCATCAACGTGCAGCCCACTGCCGAAGCATGATTAAAGACCTCTGACTGAAAACCTCCGGCTATCTGCCGGAAAGCTGAAAAAAACAAAGGCGCTGTGTCGAAATTCGACTAACGCCTTTTTTGCATCCGGATGGAGAGGGTGCTGTCAGAATGGTTCAGATAGTAGGAGCCTGAGGGTGAGGGTGAAGGGAGTTGACTAAGGTCAATGACCGAACCCGAAGCCCTCGGGCGACGACCCAGATGAGCCATTATGACACACCCTCTTTTTTTGTATCGCCGCAAGGCAAGAGCAATGCGGCAGAACAAAACATACCTGATAACAGATACCGGATAATTGCCGGCACCCAGACAAAACCCATCGTAATGGAGACCGGCCTCGCTTCCAATGCCGCTGACAGAACTCATCCGGGTGGCGATGCCCTTCGCGGGCCGAGTGCATAATCCGGATCATTCCCGTGAGATTTCAATCCCGCCTCCATGCCTTTAGGCTTCTTTACCATTAAACGCCATCCACATTCCTATTGTTTACCGCTACCCCTGCAATCCGGCAAGCCAGACAACTCCTGCCCATCCGGTTTGTCAAGACACCTTCTCACAACCGGGCAATCTTTTCCGAAAAACACACGATAAAATCCGGCAAACGCCCCAAGTCGGGTCTATTACCAGCCGCCTGAGGCGCCGCCGCCGCCGGTCATACCGCCACCGAATGAACCGCCCGAAAAGCCTCCGCCACCGCCGAAACCGCGCCCCCCTCCGGGCATTATGACCACCGGAGGCTGAACAACCTTAGCAATCGTGAAAGGTTTCTGGGTGCGGCACCGGCAATTTAGACACATATATTCCTCAACGCCTTGGCCTTCATGGCGGGTGGTAGGGGCAACCATTGTGCGGCGGTTTACCAACGTGCATGCCCGTGCGCCACACCGGGAGCACACTGTATAGTTCTTTGATGGGTTGACATAGGGAATTATATCTGTTTCGCCGCATTTGGGGCAGAGCCACACGTCATAATCCACCGAATCAAGACGCTCTTCGGCATCCTGGGCCTGGGTAAGGTAATTATTGTCGTTATCCTCATCCACACGTGCCATGCGCGTCGAACAATGTGGGCACAAGCGCTTATGAAGTCTGACATGGCGCATCAGCAACACCAGTAACAGATAAGCCGCCAACGGTATGCCGAGTGCCATGAACGTGGCCGCCAGACATGGCAGTTTAATCGACTGCAACCGCGCATAAGCCGTTGCTGTTGGCTGGCGGCGCGACGACAGGTATAGCCACAAAACCACAACAAGCATCAACACACCGATGAAAAGGCTGAACCCAAGATACGCCTTGAAAAAATCAGTGTCGTCACCTTTGGCCCCGGCATCGTTGGCATAACGCGACATAAGCTCATCGCGGGCCGCAGGGTCGGTCATAACCTTGCTGAGAGTATTGATGGCGGCAATCACACCGCCCTCATAATCCCCCTGGCGGAAACGTGGAGCCATATCATTACGGATAATCCCCGATGCGATGGCGTCAGGCAAAACCCCTTCGGCTCCATAACCGGTGCGGATCACAGCCCTGCGGTCACCTACCGATATCAGCACAAGCACACCGTTATCCTTATCTTTTTTCCCTATCCCCCACTCCGTAAACAAACGGGTTGCATAATCATCAGCCCCCTCTCCGTCGAGATTATCTACAATCACCACCACCGGCTCAGCCGACGACTGTTCCCATATATCGGCAAGCATCAAATCTGCCCGGCGCAACCCCTGCGCCGACATCACACCTGCGCCATCTGTCACAAACCGCGTGCGGTCTTTAAGATGCACATTCTCCACACCATCCACAGGCACGGCAATCATCGCAGGCAGCGATATCAAAAAGCAGAATATTATCTGTATCAGTTTCTTCATAAGTTTCGTAAGTTAAAATCAAACAGCCGGCAGACTCAAACCGTTGAGTTTGCGGAACAGGTCGAGAGCGTAGACATCGGTCATTCCCGACACATGGTCGAGCACCGCCTGCACCTTCCCGAACAGGTCGGGCGCATGGACATCATATTGCTGTGGCACCTGCGACAACAGCAACTTTGAATAGTTCAACTTCGGATGCCTGACCGCATGTATGAACTTTTCAAGCAGAAATGTTATAATCCGGTTACCGGCCAGCTCGATATTGACAACATCGGATGCACGGTAGATTTTATCCCACGAGATGGCGTTGCAGCATTCATAGGCCATCTTTTCTCGACCCGGCACACGGGCAAGCAGGGTGCCATGGAAACGCCCACGGAGAATTTCTTCCTCATGATCAACAAAAGCCTCGGCACACCGGCTCACCAGCACCCCGATTACCCCCGACCGCAGATAGGCAATCTGTTCGTTAGGGTCGGAAATATGACCCATCACCTCCTCGCAACGCCCCCGTCGGCTATCGTCGAAGAAATTCAACAGCAACGACTTCACCTCCTGTGTCGAAAGTATTTTCAGCTTATGGGCATCCTCGATATCCATAACCTCATAACATATGTCATCGGCAGCCTCAACTATATAGACCAACGGATGACGCGCATAGCTCAAAGCTCCCCGGCAGTCGGATGTGACAATCAGCCCAAGCTCCCCGGCTATGCGTCGGAAGGCCTCTTTCTCGGATGTGAAAAAACCGAATTTGTTGCGGTCACCGGCCAAAGTTGATGAAAAAGGGTATTTGACAATCGATGCAAGCATTGAATACGTCATGGCAAAACCGCCTTTTCGACGCCCGTTGAACTGGTGGGTCAGCAATCTGAACGCATTCGCATTACCCTCGAAATGAATCAGGTCGGCCCATTGCTCAGCCGACAGCTCCTCATGCAAATCCGCTCCTGCCCCCTCGGAGAAAAACGTCGATATGGCCTTTTCCCCGGAATGCCCGAATGGAGGGTTGCCAAGGTCATGGGCCAGACACGCGGCCGCAACAATCTCGCCTATCGAATCGAGGGCGGCCGCATCGGGCAGACCTTCATATCTCCTTCTTAAGGCATTGGCTACCTCATTAGCCATGGAGCGCCCAACAGAGGCGACCTCCATGCTATGTGTCAACCGGTTATGCACAAACACACTGCCCGGCAACGGAAACACCTGCGTCTTGTTCTGAAGACGCCTGAAAGGAGACGAAAACACCAGCCGGTCGAAATCTCGCTGGAAGTCAGAACGGGTGCCGCCACGGTTGTCGTGATAATCCTCCAATCCGAAGCGTTTATCGCAAATCAACCGGCGCCACGACATTTTAGCCTCCTCCATTGCCTGGAATCTCGTGTCTATGTCATTCATCATTCAGTTCCTCATCATATTTCTGAAACAAGAAATCGTTATAAGGGAAACGCGCCACATGGATTTCCTTGGCCTTTTCATAAACCTTAGCTTTAAGCTCGTCGATATTCGTGCCGTTTTTAGCCGATACGAACACACAGTTGCCCGGCGAAAGGCGGTTCATCCATGTAGCTTTAAGTTCCTCCAGCGGTATGTTTTCACGGGTGCGGGGGGTGAGGTCATCTTCATCCTTCGGCACATGGTTATAGGCATCGATTTTATTGAATACCACAATCATCGGTTTATCGGCCGACCCGCACACCTCCGACAGAGTGCGGTTAACAACCTCAATCTGCTCCTCAAACTGCGGATGGCTTATATCAACCACATGCACCAGCAAGTCGGCATCACGCACCTCATCTAGGGTCGATTTAAACGACTCAACAAGATGGGTGGGCAACTTCCTGATAAAACCTACGGTATCGGTCAGCAGAAACGGCAGATTGTCAATGATTACCTTCCGCACCGTAGTGTCGAGAGTGGCGAACAGCTTGTTTTCAGCAAACACGTCGCTCTTGCTCAACAGGTTCATCAAGGTGGATTTGCCCACATTCGTATATCCCACAAGCGCCACTCGGGTCAGCTTTCCCCGGTTTTTGCGCTGCAGGGTCTTCTGACGGTCAATATCGGCAAGTTCCTGTTTCAGGAGCGAAATCCTGCGCAGGATAATACGCCGGTCCGTCTCAATCTGGGTCTCACCCGGGCCACGCATACCGATACCGCCACGCTGGCGCTCAAGGTGGGTCCACATGCGGGTAAGACGTGGCAACAGATACTGGTATTGCGCCAGCTCGACCTGCGTTTTGGCCGTAGCCGTCTGCGCCCTCTTGGCAAAAATATCCAGAATCAGGCTCGAGCGGTCGAGAATCTTAACCTGGAGCTCCTTCTCGATATTGGCAATCTGCTTGGTCGACAGGTCATCGTCGAAAATCACCATCCCTATGTCGTTTTTCTCGACAAACTCCTTGATTTCGGCAAGCTTCCCCTGCCCCACGAATGTACGAGGATTGGGATTCTCAACCTTCTGCGTAAACCTCTTGACAACCGTGGCCCCGGCTGTGTCGGCCAGGAACTCCAGCTCATCGAGATATTCCTTGACCTTCGTCTCACTCTGGCGCTGGGTGATAAGCCCGACAAGCACCGTGCGCTCGGTCGTCTCCTTACTTATGACTAAATCTTTCATTAAATTCCGTTTTTCAATAATAACAACAAACCGGCGGGAAACTGTTCCGGCACCCCGGCCATCATCAATGATGCCGCGCCCGATTCACCGTGGTTACAAAGATACGAATAAGCCGAGAGCAAAGCCAAATTTATTTGCGCTTTGCCGAGCGTGAGCACCTAAGACAGAGCCAAAGATACGCAAATTCCGGTCTGAAAATCGCCTAAAATAATCTGGTAAAATGTCAGGGCTGGCGCATGAGATTTAACTTTCCTTAAAAACCTTGAGTAAATAGTCAATATTACGGCCACATTTCTTGCGTCTTCGCTTAAGACTGATTTTGTCGTCTTGCTTTTTAAGCAT
>Ga0209064_1000863_pt1 | contig 59770 bp, 39 predicted proteins | sample Inofromicrocosms_FD_187498 | JGI IMG/M metagenome (GOLD analysis project Ga0209064, IMG submission 187498) | Mouse cecum microbial communities from Vienna, Austria - Inoculum for glucosamine and mucus D2O microcosms (SPAdes) (version 2) | ecosystem: Host-associated > Mammals > Digestive system >...
CGAAGAACATCTTCTAACTCATGCCTTACCTTGCCTAAAACACGTGGGTCTTTTACTTTGCTGAAAAACTCTATTTGCATGATCTAATTTAGATATTTCCAGCTGATTATGCAAGTCTATAAATATACTTTCACTAAAACCGCCTTGAAATTAACCAAATCTTATATAAATTTCATGCGCCGGCCCTGAGTTGTGATTCAAATGGCTTGGTATTTTTAGGAATAATTATTACCTTTGTTTCGAGTGAAAAATAAACAATAAAAATAACATATATTCATATAATCAAGTATATGCGAACCAAGTTTAAGCGCGTATTGCTGAAGCTCAGCGGAGAGTCGCTGATGGGCAACCAAGGTTACGGAATCGACACTGTCAGGCTCAACGAGTATGCCGCTCAGATTCAGGAAATTGTCAATGCCGGGGTAGAGGTGGCGATCGTTATAGGCGGCGGCAATATTTTCCGCGGCCTTCAAGGAGCGTCAAAGGGTTTCGACCGTGTCAAAGGTGACCAGATGGGTATGCTTGCCACGGTTATCAACTCGCTTGCGCTCAGCTCGGCGCTCGAAGCCATCGGTCAGCCGGCACGGGTTTTTACCGCGCTTAACATGTACCCTATCGGCGAATATTATTCCAACCGAAATGCCATTGCGGCGCTTGAACGCGGCGAGGTGGCCATCATGTCGGGCGGCACCGGCTGTCCCTTCTTCACTACTGACACCGGCAGCGCGCTGCGCGGTGTCGAGGTACAGGCCGACGTGATGCTCAAAGGCACCCGTGTCGACGGTATCTATACCGCCGATCCCGAGAAGGACCCGACGGCGACAAAGTTTGACGAAATATCCTACGACGAAGTATATACCCGCGGCCTTAAAGTGATGGACCTGACCGCTACCGCCCTGTGCAAGGAAAACGGCCTCCCCATCGTTGTGTTCAACATGGACAAACCGGGCAACCTCGCCAAGGTTATCGCCGGGGAACCCATCGGGACACTGGTATATTAAAGACTCAAGTTTCGCAAGTTCTTACGAACTTGAAAACTTGAAGTTTATGAGTTAAGAGGTTTATGAGTTTATAGACCGCATCTTCGGACCTGCTGTAGTCTATAACCTTATAATCTTTAATCTTTTCGCAAGTTATACTTGCGAAACTTGAATAAAGAAATCATTAAAATAACATAGATATGGACGTAAAAGATTATCTTAACCCGGCCGAGGAGAAAATGGAACTCGCCGTGGCTTATCTGGACGAGTCACTCGCCCACATCCGTGCCGGCAAGGCCAACCCGAAGATTCTCGACGGTATCCGCGTCGACTATTACGGCAGCGCGACTCCTATCGCACAGGTTGCCAACGTGTCGGTGCCCGATGCCCGCACTATCACCATCACCCCTTGGGAAAAACAGATGTTCAAGGAAATCGAGAAGGCCATCATCAACTCGGAGCTCGGCATCACGCCTGAAAACAACGGCGAGGTCATCCGTCTGTCGATTCCCCCGCTGACCGAGGAACGCCGCAAGATGCTGGTAAAGCAGTCCAAGGCCGAGGCCGAGCAGGCCAAGGTGTCGGTGCGCAACGCGCGCCGCGATGCTATCGACGGTCTGAAGAAGGCTGTCAAGCAAGGACTGAGCGAGGATGTTGAGAAGGATGCCGAGGCACAGGTGCAGAAGCTCCATGACAAGTATCTCAAAAAAATCGACGAGCTTTTCGCTGCCAAGGAGAAAGAAATCCTGACTGTGTAACCGTCGGCCGGCCGCAACCTTTAAAAAGACTCGCTCCACTCATGGGGCGGGTCTTTTTCATTTGCGGTTTCAGATTTTGACAGATTTTGATTTTTCATTTCCTGTGACGGGAGGGTAGGGGAGAGGTGTGGATTTTTTGCGGTTTTTGAGGGCGATTTTTGCGAGGGAGTGGCCGTGGTTGCTGAAATTTTTGATTCTCGGAGGGTTAATTGGGGGCGTTTTGTGTTGTAATTGGTTGTCACGGTGGTGGTTAAGGGTGTTTTTGCGTTGCTTTTGAAATTTGGCCAAAAAAGTGGAGTTATTGATTTTTCAAAAAATCGGTAAAATTTATTACCTTTGTGAGTAATATCTTTACTTCGGTTTATGAACAAGATAGAATGGACTGCCGACGGCGCTACCGTGCTACCGGCATTGGACTATGATGTGTTGCAGACGTGGGTCGCCCGTGTCGCCGCTGCCCACGACCGTATCGTGGGGCCGTTGGTCTACATCTTTTGTGACGATGAGAAAATTCTGAAGGTAAACGTGCAGTTTCTCAACCACGACTATTATACCGATATTATAACATTTGACTACTCCCGTGGCCGCATGGTGTCGGGCGATATGTTCATCTCGCTTGACACGGTGCGCAGCAATGCCGAGATGGTGGGGGCGACATATAGCCGCGAACTGCTGCGGGTCATCATCCACGGTGTGCTGCACCTGTGCGGCATCAACGACAAGGGACCCGGCGAGCGCGAAATCATGGAGGCTCATGAAGAAGCAGCGCTGAAGATGCTCGCCGAGATGGGAGTGGATGTAGATAACGTTTTGTAAATCAAGAATAAATGAAGTTTGAATATGATGTCATAGTCATCGGTGCGGGACATGCCGGATGTGAGGCAGCCTCGGCCTCGGCACGTCTGGGCGCATCCACGCTGCTGATTACCATCGACATGAACAAGATCGCGCAGATGAGCTGTAACCCGGCTGTTGGCGGTATAGCCAAGGGCCAGATTGTCAGGGAGATAGATGCTCTTGGCGGCATGATGGGAATCGTCACCGACACGACTGCCATACAGTTCAGGATGCTCAACCGCTCCAAGGGACCCGCGATGTGGAGTCCCCGCGCCCAGAGTGACCGCATGGCTTTCAGCCTCGCGTGGCGCGAGTTGCTTGAAAACACCCCCGGACTGTCGATGTGGCAGGACTCGGTCAACAGTCTGACCTTCGATGCCGACGGGCGCGTGGCGGGTGTCATGACGGCCCTCGGGGTCGAGTTCAAGGCGCGAGCGGTTGTGCTGACGGCCGGGACGTTTCTGAACGGGCTGATGCACACGGGGCGCGTGCAGCTCCCGGGCGGCCGCGTGGCCGAGCCGGCATCACACGGAATCACCGAGCAGTTGCGCGAGATGGGGTTTGCCACCGACCGCATGAAAACCGGCACGCCGGTGCGCATCGATGGCCGCTCGGTAAAGTGGGAGCTTACCAACCTTCAGGAAGGAGAGGATGACTTTCACAAGTTCTCTTATCTGCCCGGCGTCAAGCGCAAGCTGCGTCAGCGTCCGTGTCACACCGTCTACACCAATCCTGAAACACATGCCATATTGCGCGCCGGACTTCCAGACTCGCCGCTGTACAACGGGCAGATCCAAAGCATCGGGCCTCGTTACTGTCCCAGTATCGAGACCAAGATTGTGACGTTTGCCGACAAGGAAGAACACCAGCTTTTCCTTGAACCCGAGGGGGAGACCACGCAGGAATATTATCTCAACGGATTTTCCTCGTCGCTGCCTATCGACATACAGTTCCGCGCGCTGGAGACGATACCCGCATTGAAAGATGTGCAGCTTTACCGTCCCGGCTACGCGATAGAATATGACTTCTTTGACCCGACGCAGCTGCACCACACGCTTGAGACAAAGCGTGTCGCCGGACTTTATTTTGCCGGTCAGGTCAACGGCACCACCGGCTATGAGGAGGCGGCAGGGCAGGGCCTTGTGGCGGGGGTCAACGCCGCGCTGTCGGTCATGGGAAAAGAGCCGATGGTCCTTTCGCGCGACGAAGCCTACATCGGGGTTCTCATTGACGACCTTGTCACGAAAGGGGTCGACGAGCCGTACCGCATGTTTACCTCGCGCGCCGAGTACCGCATATTGTTGAGGCAGGACGATGCCGACATGCGCCTGACGCCTCGCGGTCGCGAGGTGGGGCTTGTCGATGACGAGCGGTGGTCGCTCATGCAGTCTAAACTTGCCCAGCGCGACTCGCTGATAGGGTTCTGCCGCGAGTTCTCAGTCAAAGCCTCCATTATAAACCCGTCGCTTGAAGCGGCCGGGGAGCAGCCGTTGAAACAGGGCGTAAAACTGATAGACCTTGTGTTGCGCCCGCGACTCAGCCTGCGCCTTCTCGCGTCGATGATAGAACCGTTGCAGCGATTCCTCGATGAAAATATCGAGGCGGAACGCCGTGACGAAATCGTCGAGGCTACCGAGATATTGATGAAGTACAGCGGTTATATCGAGCGCGAACGGCTGATAGCCGAAAAGCTGCACCGCCTTGAAAGCATAAAGCTGAAAGGAAAGATTGATTATGCGTCGGTGAAAGCACTATCGACCGAGGCCCGGCAGAAACTGGAGCGGATTAATCCCGAGACGGTCGCGCAAGCCTCGCGCATTCCCGGAATATCCCCGGCCGATGTCAACATCCTCCTGTTGTTGCTCGGGCGGTAGAAAAATTGTTCCACGTGGAACAATCGGTTGTTTTTGAATCTCATTTATAATTACTTAACAAGATTATGGAATATCTGAAATCTAAAATCCGAGACGTTATCGACTTCCCGCAGAAAGGGGTCGTGTTCAAGGATCTCACCACCCTGTTCAAGGATCCTCGTGGCCTTCACATCATCGGGTGGGACTTGTCGCAACTTTACCGCGACAAAGGTGTTACTAAAGTAGTGGGTATCGAGTCCCGTGGCTTTATCGGCGGTTCAATCCTTGCGTTTGAGCTGGGAGCCGGATTTGTGCCTGTGCGCAAGCCGGGCAAGCTGCCGGCCGACACGATTCAGGCTACCTATGACAAAGAATATGGCACTGACACTATCGAGATTCACCGTGATGCAATCGGTCCCGATGACGTTGTCGTGCTCCACGACGACGTCCTCGCCACCGGCGGGACAATGGCTGCCGCCTATAATCTGGTGAAGTCGATGAACCCGAAGAAAATCTATATCAACTTCATCATCGAGCTTTCTTCTCTCAACGGCCGCGCCAACCTTCCCGCCGATGCCGAAGTGACATCGCTGATCTCTTACTAAATTGAGAATTGAGAATGGAGAATGGACAATTTTTCCATTCTCAATTCTCAATTCTCAATTCTCAATTCTAAAAGATGGCCAAGTACGATAAATCACCCGAGCTGAAAGAGAAGATTTCGATTCTTCCCACTACCCCCGGAGTCTATATGTATTTTGACTCCGAGGGTACGGTGATTTATGTCGGGAAGGCCAAAAATCTGAAACGCCGCGTTTCGTCCTATTTCAACCGCACCCACGACAGCCTGCGCACCAATCTTCTCGTGCGGGCGATTGTCGACATGAAATATATCGTCGTCCCGACCGAGCAGGATGCCCTGAATCTCGAATCGTCGATGATAAAGGCTTATCAGCCGCGCTACAACGTGCTGCTGAAAGATGACAAGACCTACCCGTGGATTGTGGTCACCAACGAGCCTTTCCCGCGAGTGTTCATGACACGTCAGCAGATAAAAGACGGCTCGAAATATTACGGTCCCTATACCGACGCGGGAGTCGCCCGAACCACGCTCGACCTTATCCGCGAGCTGTACCCGATACGCTCATGCCGACATCTGATAACCCCCGAGTATGTTGCCAAGGGGAATGGGCGGCTGTGTCTCGACTATCATCTGAAACGCTGCACGGGTCCCTGTGTCGGCAAGGTCTCGCAAGAGGAATATGCCCGATACATCGACCGCATAAAGTGTATTCTGCGCGGCGACACGTCGGAGCTGCTTTCCCACCTGCGCGGCGAGATGGAGCGGCTTGCGGCGGAATTGCGGTTTGAGGAGGCGCAGGAGCTGAAGATGCAATATTTGACCGTGGAGCGTTATCAGGCCAAGAGTGTCATCGTCAGTCCGACGGTCGAAGATGTCGACGTTTTCGGAATAGACGACGAGGAGGGGAGCGACGATGTTTTCATCAACTACATGCATGTCAGGCGCGGCGCGGTGGTGCGCAGCGTGACGCTCGACTACAAACGCCGTCTCGACGAGACCCGCGCCGAAATGCTCGCCTATGCCATGAACGAGATTGCCACGTCGCTCGGAGTGGAGTATGACGAGGTTGTGGCCGCCGAGGTCCCTGACGTGGAGATGCCCTCGGTCAAGTTTACCATACCGCAGCGCGGCGACAAGGCCAAGCTGCTCGAAGTGTCGCGACGCAATGCGCGCCAGCACCGTCTCGACATCATCAACACCCGCGAGATGCGCAACCCTGAGGCGCGCACCGACCGCATTCTGGAGCGAATGAAACAGGATTTCCGCCTGAGCGAACTCCCGCGCCACATCGAGTGTTTCGACAACTCCAACATTCAGGGCACGAATCCCGTGGCCTCGTGCGTGGTGTTCCGCGACGCAAAACCTTACAAAAAAGACTACCGTCACTTCAATATCAAGACTGTCGTGGGGCCCGACGATTTTGCCTCGATGAAAGAGGTGCTGACCCGGCGTTACACCCGCCTTGTCGAGGAGGGACGCGAGCTGCCGCAGCTCATCGTGGTCGACGGCGGAAAGGGGCAACTCTCGGCCGCGGTCGAGGCCCTTGACGAGATGGGGCTGCGCGGCATGATTGCGGTTGTCGGCATTGCCAAGCGTCTTGAGGAAATATATTTCCCGGGTGACAGCATACCTCTTTATATTGACAAAAACAGCGAGTCGCTGAAAGTGGTGCAGCACCTGCGTGACGAGGCCCACCGGTTTGGTATCACCCATCACCGCAACCGCCGCAGCAAGACGCAGGCGGTCTCGGCGCTTGACTCGATCAAGGGCGTCGGCGAGAAGACGCGCATAGCGTTGCTGACCAAGTTCAAGAGTCTCAAACGCCTCAGGGAGGCCGACCTCGACGCGATAGCCGAGATTGTCGGGCCCGCCAAAGCCTCGATTGTGTACAATGCGATACACGAGGGGTAAGTCAGAAGTCAGAGGGCAGAGTTATGAGTTATGAAGTAATTCATAATTAACGCACGACGAAATTTGAGGCTAATGTGTTGATCAGTAGGGGACTTTAAGTCGTATTGCAGCGTTGCGCGGCTGTTTAATCAGGTGATTTACATTCAATTATGCATCATACATTGTGCATTGCGCATTTCGTTCCGGTTTTTTGAAATCAGAACTGCGGGGAGCAAAATGCAATATTTTTAGGGGCGGAGGGCGGTTTTTTCGGGCAAAATTGATGAAATTAGAGGGTTATATATTAATTTTGCAAAAAAGTTTAGAATAAGCAATGGAAAAGAAATTCAAGCGTACACTCATAACCACCGCACTCCCTTATGCCAACGGCCCGGTCCACATCGGCCATCTTGCCGGAGTATATGTTCCCGCCGATATTTATGCCCGCTACCTGCGCCTTCGCGGCGAGGATGTCGTCATGGTCGGCGGCAGCGACGAGCATGGTGTGCCCATCACCCTGCGTGCCCGCAAGGAGGGTATCACCCCGCAGGAGGTTGTCGACCGCTACCACGCCATCATCAAGGATTCGCTGAAGGAACTGGGTGTGTCGTTTGACATCTATTCCCGCACCACTTCCGACCTCCACCACGAGACCGCGAGCGAGTTTTTCAAGCATCTCTATGACAAGGGCGAGTTCACTGTAAAGACATCGATGCAGCCCTACGACGAGGCCGGCGGCGAGTTCCTTGCCGACCGTTACGTTGTCGGGACATGCCCCCGCTGCGGCAAGGACGGCGCCTATGGCGACCAGTGTGAGGCTTGCGGTTCGTCGCTTAACGTGACCGACCTCATCAACCCCCGCTCGGCCCTCACAGGCGAGCCGGTCAAGATGCGCGAGACGACCCACTGGTATCTCCCGCTCGACAAGTGGGAACCCGCCCTGCGCGAGTGGATTCTCGAAGGTCACAAAGAGTGGAAGACCAATGTCTACGGCCAGTGCAAGTCATGGCTTGATGCCGGATTGCAGCCGCGCGCCGTCAGCCGCGACCTGACGTGGGGTGTCCCTGTCCCCGTCGAGGGTGCTGAGGGGAAAGTGCTTTATGTGTGGTTTGACGCCCCCATCGGCTATATTTCCAACACCAAGGAGCTGCTCCCCGACACATGGGAACGCTACTGGAAAGACCCCGAAAGCCGCATCGTCAACTTCATCGGCAAGGACAACATCGTGTTCCACTGCATCGTGTTCCCCGCCATGCTGATGGCCTATGGCGACAACTTCCAGCTCCCCGACAATGTCCCCGCCAACGAGTTCCTCAACCTCGAAGGTGACAAAATCTCGACCTCGCGCAACTGGGCTGTGTGGCTCCACGAATATCTCGCCGACTTCCCCGGCAAGCAGGATGTGCTCCGCTACGTCCTCACCGCCAACGCTCCCGAGACCAAAGACAACGATTTTACTTGGGCCGACTTCCAAGCCCGCAACAATAACGAGCTTGTCGCAATCCTCGGCAACTTCGTCAACCGCGCCGTCGTGCTGACCCACAAATATTTCGGCGGCACCCTCCCCGCCGCAGGGTCGCTCCAGCCTGTCGACGAGCAGCTGGTTGCCGATGTGGCCGCAACCCGCGACGCGCTGACAGCCGCCCTCGACACCTTCCACTTCCGCGAGGCTCTTAAACAGGCGATGGAAATCGCCCGCCTCGGCAACCGCTACCTTCAGGAAACCGAGCCTTGGAAACTCGCCAAGACCGACATGGAGCGAGTCAAGACCATCCTCAACACCGCCATCCAGCTCTGCGGCAACCTCGCCGTGGCGTTTGAGCCGTTCCTCCCCTTCATGAGCGGGAAACTGTGCCGCATGCTCGGCTTGGAAAATCTGTCGTGGAACGAAATAGGCCGCATGGACATCATCCCCGCCGGAACGCAGATCGGTCAGGCCGAACTGCTGTTTGACAAAATCGAGGACGACGCTATCGCCGCCCAGCTCCGGCGGTTGCAGGACACCAAGAAGGCCAACGAGCTCGCCGCGTGGCGTCCTGAGCCGCAAGCCCCCGAGGTCGACTTCGAGACATTCGAGAAATGCGACATGCGCGTCGGAACCATCATCGAGTGTGAAAAAGTCCCTAAGGCCGACAAGCTCCTCCGTTTCCTCATCGACGACGGAATGGAGAAACGCACCATCGTCTCGGGCATAGCCAAGTTCTACCGACCCGAAGACCTCGTGGGCCGTCAGGTGTGCTTTATTGCCAACCTCGCCCCGCGCAAAATCAAGGGAATCGTCTCGCAGGGAATGCTCCTGTCGGCCGTCAACAGCGACGGCTCGCTCGTGCTGCTCGCCCCGTCGGCCCCCGCCACCCCCGGTGCGAAAATCGGATAAAATCTGACCGAACAGGACCCCTCGGGGCCATCTAACCCCAACCTCTTAAACTTTAAACTAAAACGATGGCTGTTTACCGCAAACCCCACATCCTCATCATCTACACCGGAGGCACGATCGGAATGATTGAAAATCCCGTGACACGCGCATTACAGCCGTTTGACTTCAGCCATCTGATCGACAACGTCCCCAAGATCAAGATGCTCGACTATCACATCGACAACATCCAGTTCCATCCCCCCATTGACTCCAGCGACATGGACCAGCGGGGATGGCAGGAGATTGCGCGCGCCATCGAGCATAACTATCAGGAATATGACGGATTTGTCGTGCTCCACGGCACCGACACGATGGCCTATACAGCCTCGGCGCTCTCCTTCATGCTCGGCAACCTCGACAAGCCGGTCATCATCACCGGCTCGCAGCTGCCCATCGGCGAGGTCAGGACCGACGGCGAGGAAAACCTCATTACCGCCCTCCAGATAGCCGCCGCCGTCGACATGGCGGGCGAGCCTATGGTTAGGGAAGTGGCGATTCTCTTTGAAAACTACCTGTGGCGCGGAAACCGCTCCACCAAGATGAGTGCCGACAACTTCAACGCATTCAAGAGCAACAACTATCCGTCGCTTGCCAAAATCGGTCTCGGAATCCATTTCCACGAAGACGCGCTGTGGCGTCCCGCCCCCACCGACGAGCCGCGCCCGCTGAGCGTCAACACCGCGATGGATCCCGCCGTGATGTTTCTCGACCTCAATCCCGGAATTACCCGCACGACAATGTCGCACCTCCTCCACACTCCCGGAATCAAAGGGGTCGTCATGCGCACTTTCGGTGCCGGCAACGGACCCACCTCGGCATGGTTTCTCAACGAAATCGCCGATGCCATCGCCCGCGGAATCGTCATTGTCAACGTCACCCAGTGTGTCAACGGGGCCGTCCACACCAAGCGTTACGTCTCGGGCGACCGCCTGTCGTCGCTCGGAGTCATCTCGGGCCACGACATGACCAGCGAAGCCGCCATCACCAAACTCATGTACCTCTTTGGCCTCGGCTACACCCCTGCCCAAGTGCGTGCCGCGATGGAATCCCCCATAAGCGGCGAAGTCACACTGTGATCAATTGAGAATTGAGAATTGACAATTGACAATTCTCAATTCTCCATTCTCAATTCTCCATTCTCCATTGACAAAAGATGGAAAATTCTCAATTCTCAATTCTCCATTCTCAATTGATAAAGGATGGCGCGATGGGCACGATGCTCATCGCCGCAGGGTTGCGGATTGACCAGATTCCCGCCGCCGCATGGCATCACGGACCCCTCGTCGGGCGCATCCACCGTCAATATGTCGACGCAGGGGCCGACATTGTCACCACCTGCACATTCACCCTCCCGTCACGCGCCCCCATGCGCCGCGACACCATCCGCGCCGCCGTCGAGACCGCCCGCGAGGCAGGTGCGCCGCGCATAGCCGCCTCGGTAGGCCCCGCGCAGGCCTCCTCGCGCGCCGACATCCTCCACCATTATGCTGAAGTCATCGAGACATTCCTTGACTGCGGAACGCCCGACTGTTTTCTCGCCGAGACCGTCATGTCGGCCTCCCACGCGCGCGTCATCCACGAAATCATCCGCAGCAACATCCCCGGTCTCCCCCTGATAGTCTCCGCAGCGGTAAGCTCGGCCGGAACCATGCTCTCGGGCGAGGCCGTCAGCGACCTTTTCGCAATCTTTTCCGCCGACCCCGCCACCATCCCCGGACTGAACTGTTTCACCCTCCCCGCGCCCATCCACGTCCCCTCGGCAACAGGCTTTCTCGCCCCCTCGGCCGGACTCCCCGGCCACATAATGCCGCCACGCCCGTGGGCCGACTCCCTGCTGCGCGCCGCCACCCCCGCGACCCGCATCCTCGGCGGCTGCTGCGGCACAACCCCCGCCCACATCGCCGCCCTGCGCGACCGACTCATCACTGATTGACACACCGGTCTTCCCGATGCCCATTCTTGCCCCGGCAAAAAAATACTGTGAAAAAATCTCGACAGATAGTTGACTTTTAAAGACAAAACCATTATCTTTGCGTTATCATCTTTAACCAACATTTTAACTCATTAAAAGCTCATGAAAAAATCTTTACTTTTCATGGCCTTCCTGTTCATTTTGGGAGGTCTATGCGTCAATGCAGCGGAAACCACACTCAATTTTACTGGGTGGAATTTTGAGGGGGCAGAACCTGCATGGGGAAATAGCTATTCAAGCCATACAGCAACTTTTGACGAAGCGACCGTCACTTTTTCTAAGGCCGCCAAGCAAACCGGTACGGTCAAGGATTGCCCTGTAATGAAGACTGGAACTATTACTGTCGTGTTTAATGATGTTACTGTATCGCATGTTAAATTTAATTTGAAACAGTGGGGAACAAAAACTAAAACCGCGAAATTGGCAACAAGTGTTGATGGAACCAATTTTAGTGACACAGGCATTTCTTCTTCTTCATTTGTTTTAGAATCAGATTTGTCGAGCGATATTAAAGCGGTTCAAGTGTCTTTTACCGAAGCAAATAATCAAGTCGGCCTTTCATCAATTGTGCTCACTGACGACAATTCTGAGCCTACTCCACCCGCCGAGCCTGTTGCCTATGAGCCTAACTTCGCCGATGTCGAGCTTTGGGAAGGCGAAACTGCCGCGCTTAACCTTGGCAATAAATATCCCACCGACATTATTTTCGTATCTGAAAACGAATCAGTCGCTACCGTTTCCGATGAAGGCGTAATTACCGCTGTAGGAGCCGGTGAAACAACTGTTTCTGTGACTTGGGATGCCGATGAAAACTTCCTTGCTTCCACCGACCCTGTTACATTTAAGGTCGTTGTAAAGGCTCTCCCCGAGGGCAGCCAGTTTGAGTCGATTACCGGAGCCAATTTCGCTGACATAAGTGGTAATACCTATGCCTCATATTTCGTATCCACTGATTTTGCCGATTATACAGTCATAACCACAGATGCTAACCTGCCCAATATAACTTGGAACCGCGGCAACAAAAACGTCGGTAAAAATAGTGGTATTGTGTTTAAAGCGAAGGATGGTTATTATCCGATTTGGGTAACTGTTGAATCTAACTGGAACAACAGTCAGGACATGAACCTCTACCTTTCCAATGACGAGTTGACTCTTGCCGGGTTAGGAGCGGCTACTACTGCCGGTGTGATTACCAAAGAGGCTTCTACCTATGTCATCAACGGTGAATATAAATATATAGGTATCTGCCCCTCGGCTGATAAGCAGATTCAGCTTATTAAGCTCACTATCCTCTGGGGCAAGGCCGACGTTCCCGCCATCGAGTTCCCCTCATTCGGCGAGGCCGAGCACTCGTTTACCACCGAGTCGAGCGAAATCCGCATTGCCGATGCCGACCACGCGTTTGACATCTTCTATCTCCACACCCCCGCTCAGGGCAACCCCGAGGCTTATGCCGAGGGCGAAACCGCCGACAGCTTTGACAACAAAGCCGAATTTGACGAGGCAAACTGCCAGCATGTAATCCCCGTCAGCGAGTCGGGCACACTCAGCTACTATGCCGTCCACACCGCAACCGGCACACAGGGCGCTACCCAGACCGTCAAAGTCACCAAGACTGCAACCACCGCCATCGACGCAATCGGAACCGATGCTGCCGAGGGCGAGGCTGAATACTTCGACATCCGTGGCGTGAAAGTCAACATCGACAACGCCGCCCCCGGCCTCTACATCCGCCGTCAGGGCGTAACCGCCACCAAAGTCATCGTGAAATAATAGAAGGTTTGTTTTAAACAACCTCTAACTGTTCAGCTTTCGCAAGTTCAGATTGGAATAAAAGTGAAATTCAGGCTGCACCTGAGTGAAGATAATGGTTTATCTGTGAAAAACGGTGTTATTTTCACCCTTCACCTTTCAATGTGAGCGAGTTGTAAACTTGCGAAACACCCCTTGACATCACCACCCGCGAGAGTCGCTCCCCACGACTCCCGCGGGTGCGTCATTATGTATAGTCCCCGTGTGTGCCACATGCCCCCCATGCCTGATTGATTGTAGGTGCGAGATAAATCGCAATGTCACTGACTTAACGGTATAATTGCATGGACAAATCGGTCACCACGCCCTCTGTGGGTCACAACATCGCCAACAGGTGCGGCATCGCCGCCGATTGCGCGGTGTAGCCGCGCCTTAACGTTAGGCCCATGCAAGCGCGCCTTTAGGTGCGCGCCGCTTGGGTTTTCTACGTTTTCTGTCCGGAATCGGCTACATCGTAGCCGGTCTATCTCCGTCAAGACCGGCAGCTATGCCGCCGTAAAATCAGATATGCGCTATTGACCACACGCTGCCCGCACCTAAAGGCGCGGTTGCATGTGGCTAACGTTGAGACGCGGCTATGCCGCTGATGATGGACGGTGGCGTTAAGTCAGTGACATTGCGATAAATCGCGCCCGCAGCGAAGATTCGGAGAGAAAACGGAGTGTCGCGGGTGGTACAAAACAGAGTTTTCGCCCCGAGTAATATCTAATCCGTAAGGATTATTCCTTGAATAGCCGGGGGTTGCGGAACCGCAACCCCCGGAAACATATCATTAAAAAAATAAATCTGTAAAGATTTTTCATGATGTGACGTTATTGAAAAATCTTTACAGATTTATTTTTAATCCGTTAATCTACCGTAGGTTGCGCAAGCGCAACCTACGGCTATTCAAGGACGCAATCTTATCAGATTGCTATTGCACTACATTAAACTTCTACTTTCCGACACCGATTCCGACGCAATATCTACCTCAAAATACAGGCTTGTAGACTAAACATCTCGATGCAATTATCGAATTTTGCAACACCCACCGGAATCATATCATCCAATACATAAAATCTGCAAAGATTTTTCAATCCCGCCACAACAAGAAAAATCTTTACAGATTTTATGTATAATTCATGAATCTACCGTAGGTTGCGCAAGGCAACCCACGGCTATTCAAAGTCGCAATCTTGTCAGATTGCCATCGCGCCACATTATTCCACCCGCCCCGCCAATATCTAACCCCCCGCACCACCTCCTCCCTCTGCCTTCTGACCTCGTCACTCATAACTCTGACTTCTGACTTCATCCCTCATCACTCTGCCCTCTGACCTCGTCACTCATCACTCTGCCCTCTGACCTCGTCACTCATAACTCTGACTTCTGACCTCATCCCTCATCACTCTGCCCTCTGCCCTCTGACCTCCTCCCTCATCCCTCTGCCTTCTGCCCTAACTCCCCTCCTTTCCGTAAAAAAATGCATGAAAAAGTGAACAAAAAACAGTAATCCATCCGCAAAAACGACAGATTTTAGCCTCCTTTATGTTAAAATCGAGAAAAATTGCTTTCCAAATGTATAATATATAAAAATAAGTTTGTATCTTTGCAATTCATAGTGAAAGCAAACGAGGCCCAAACCCGTAACAGTAGCTATCCAAACGCGACAAAATAAAGAATTCTGTTTTAAATTATATTGTAAGTCTAATTAATTCATTTGTATGAAAAAGCTGTTTCTATTTTTGACGGCCGTCATCTGCCTCGCCATGAGCGCGCATGCACAGCGCACCGTGACCGGTACGGTAGTTGATGCCGAGACCGACGAGCCACTCGTCGCCGCAACAGTTTTGCCTATCGGAGGCGGGACGGGAACTATTACCGACATCGACGGTAACTTCTCGCTCAACCTTCCCGGCAGCGTGAAAGAAATCAAATTTTCCTATGTGGGCTATGCCACCCAGACAGTCGCCGTCAGCGACAAGATGACCATCGCCCTCGTACCTGACAACAAGCTGGAGACCGTGGTGGTTACCGGCTACGGCTCCGGCAAGGAATTAGGCTCAGTGGTAGGTGCCGTCTCGGTCGTCGGTGAGGATCAATTCCAGAATATCCCCACTGCGACCTTCGTTGACGCACTCCAAGGTCAGGTTTCCGGTCTTTCCATATACTCTAACTCGGGTGACCCTTCGAGCGTAAATAACGGTATCCGTCTCCGCGGTGTCAACTCTATTTATGCCGACAACACCCCTCTTTTCATCCTTGACGGCGCACCTGTGTCTGAGTCGGTGTTCACCACAATGAACCCTGCTGACATCGAATCGGTAACGGTGTTGAAGGATGCTGCTTCTGTCGCTATCTATGGTGCCCGTGCTGCCAACGGCGTTATTGTGATTACTTCAAAGAAGGGCAAATTTGGCGAAAAGGCCAGAGTTTCTATTCGTGCTAATGTCGGTTGGTCGCAGCTTGTAGAGGATAAGGGCGGCATGATGAATGCTGACCAGTATGTACGGTATCGCGAGCTTGCTAATCCTGACTTGGTAAATACTGAGGCGTGGCAAGATGTTCGTCGTGCCGTGTATGATTTCGGCATTGATACTAATTGGCGTGATGAGACTTTTGACGGTCATGCTCCCCTCTATTCAATCGATGCGACTATCAAGGGCGGTTCAGAATCGTTCAGCTACTATGTGGGTCTCAATCACTACAGCGCCGAAGGTATCATTTCGCAATCGGCTATGCGTCGTGAGGCTCTCCGTCTTAATCTGTCGGCCCGAGTGGCTCCTTGGTTGCGTTTGAGCATTCTTTCTAATCTTGGATACTCTAAGTATCAAACTAATAATGAATCTAACGCTATATATAGCGGTACCGGCCTTTATGGGTCTAACCCTATGGCTTTTGCCCGTATGGCAATGCCTTATGATTCTCCCTATTATTATACTATAGACGAAAATGGTCGTCCTGTATATGGTGATAGGGCCCAATTCTTGCATTATACGCAGAAACCGACTCCTGCATTCATTAATGAAGGACGCCGTGTTTGGCGAAATAAACTGACCATCAATACAACTCTTGTCGAGGAACTCACACCTATTGACGGTCTTCGTATCCGTGCCCAGCAGAATGTTGATGCGTATGACCTCCGTATTGACAATATCGGTTTCGCGCATGATAAGGATTTGGTAACACCAATGGATGATCACTATAACTATGATGGCGATTTAGGTGGATATAATCAGCAGTCTTTCGGGCGTTATTATGCTTTTACCTATACCAATACTGCTGAGTATAATCGACTGTTCAATGATGTTCATGACGTGACTGTCCTGATCGGTCAGGAATCAATTATTTCAAAGTCTGATTCTTTTGGCGCATTAGCCGATGGCTATACTGACAATCGTATGCTTTTGTTGAATTTGACACCTGCTACGCTCAGTGGTAATAACCTCACACAGTCTATTGAAAATGAAGTGTTCAATTCGGTATTTGCCAATTTAAGTTATTCTTACGACAATAAATATTTTATTGAAGGATCTTATCGTCGTGACGGAAGCTCGAAATTTGCTCCCGGTCACCGTTGGTCTAACTTCTGGGCTGTTGGTGGAATGTGGAATATCAAGAACGAAAATTTCATGACTCCTATCACATGGGTTGACAACCTTCAGTTCCATGTTAGTTATGGTACCACCGGTAACTCAGGAATTGATAATTATGCATATTTCGGCTCGGTAGGCCCTTATGGAGTATACAATGGAGCTACGGGTACCGGTTTGCTTAAACCGTCAAATCATTCGTTGACTTGGGAGACTGTAAAGTCTTTTGACATCGGTATTAACTTTGGTTTCCTGAACATCTTCTCCGGCGAGATTGATTTCTATAACAAGGTTACTGAAGACCTGTTGATGCCCATCCCCTACAGCTTTACCACCGGTTATGACAACGGTTTCGGTAATATCGGCGATATGCGTAACCGCGGTATTGATTTTAATATTCAGGCCGATATTTTCAAGACCCGTGACTGGTATTGGGCACTCCGTGCTAACCTTAACTACAATCAGAACCGCATTCTCAGCCTCTTTGATGATCAGGACGAATACACAATCGCTGATACTGGTACAACCTTTAAAGTTGGAAAAGACGCAGGCTCTCTCTACTATGTGCGTTATGCCGGTGTTGACCCCCGTGACGGTCTTCAGATGTGGTATGACAAAGATGGCAACTTGACCAAGACATTCAATGAAGAACGTGATGCTGTTATCTTGAATAAGAGTCTTTATGCTCCTCTTTCAGGCGGTTTCGGAACTGACGTGCGTTGGAAGAACCTCTCACTGAAGGTTGATTTTACTTGGGCAGCTAAGAAATATATGGCTAACAATGATAGCTACTTTACGTTTAATAATGTACAGGCCGCTTCTTATAACCAGAATGTTCACATGCTTAATCTTTGGACCAAGCCGGGCGATATTACCGATGTCCCCCGTGCCGATCAGGCTCCTGAATTTGACTCTCGATTTGTCGAAGATGCCTCGTTCCTGCGTTTGAAGAACTTGACATTGCAGTACTCGTTGCCGCAGAATCTGCTTAACAAGATGCGCATTGATGGCCTTACTTTCCATTTCTCGGGTCGCAATTTGTTGACATTCACAAGCTTTACCGGTTATGACCCTGAACCCGAGATGAACTTGGTGACATTCTTATATCCCAATACACGTCAATATGAATTTGGTGTGGAAGTTTCGTTCTAAATTTTACATAGACACAACAATGAAAAAAACATTATATTCAATTTTAAGCCTGTTGGGAATATTCTTCACTTCGTGTGATATGAATATGGAGCCTCACGGCGTTCTCAGGGAAGAAAACGCCATTGAGAAACCTAGCGATTGCTTGAATTTCCGTAATGGCGTTTATAGCTCATTGCGTAATGCCACTGCCGGTTCGGTTATTTCGGTCCCTTCTATTCAGATGGACGAGTTTTTCGGAACTACTATTAACGGTAACCGTATAGGTCTTATTTCTAACGGACAGATTTATTCTAATGATAATAGTGCTGAAAGTCTTTTCTCCGTACTGTATGCCTATATCAACAATACCTGTTATTTCCTTGAGAAAGCTCCGGCTCTGCTTGAGAATGAAGACTTGACGGCCGAGGAACGAATTGCGATTTCCCGTTATATCGGTGAGGTTGAATTTGCTCAGTCCTACTACTATTATGTTTTGGTAGACCGTTATTGCAATTCGTGGGGCAATGTTGACCCGACCGCTCCGGCTACCGGTGTGCAGCTTGTGGCAAAATATGATCCTACCGGCGACCGCTCCAAATATCCTGGTCGTAGCACTCTTGCCGAATCTTTCAAGGTTATCGAGGATGGGTTGGCTGATGCACTTGTTCGCATTGAGGAATATGTAGAAACAATCGATCGCTCAACTCCTAATGGAGAGACTGAGTATCTTTCCGTTGCCGGCCCGATGGCAATATATGTAGGCCCGATGACTATCAAGGCTCTCCAGTGCCGTGTCGCATTGTTGAAAAATGATTATAAGGCTGCTCATGACATTGCTGATGATATCATCAAAAATGGTGGATATACTCTTTCTGGTATCACTTCGTATTCTGCGATGTGGACTGATGACAATAACAATGAGATTATTTTCATGCCCTATGCATCGTTAAGTGAATCCGCTCCTACTACCGGATCTGCATGGATTAGTCCAAGTCTGAGGCAAACTGATTATATCCCCACCGCTTATGTGGCTCAGGAGCTGTATACTCGTTTCGACGTGCGCAATAAGTCTTTTATCGGTTCAAGAACTATTAACATTAACGGTAGTGACTTAACTGTTCCTGCGTTTGTTAAATTCCCCGGAAATCCCGCGTTGAATGCCAACCCCTCGACAAATGCACTGCAGAATCGCCCCAAACCATTCCGCTTGAGTGAAATTTATCTTATTCTTGCTGAGGCTTCGTATGAGCTTTCTCTCTATTCCGAAGCTAATGCCGCCCTTACTACACTTCGCAACAATCGTATTAATCGTTATCAGAGTGTAGAGTATAGCGGAACTGAACTGCGTGATGAGATTCGTCTTGAACGTCAGCGTGAGCTTATTGGTGAGGGTTTCCGTATGTCCGACTTACGCCGTTGGGGCCTTGGATTTAACCGTACATCCACGGATTATACCGATCCTAACGTTGTTAATGCAATTGTCAAAGCCGGTCTGATTTCTTATCCCGAGGGTGACCATCGTTTTGTGTGGCCTATTCCTGCGACTGAGTTGCGTAATAATCCGCAAGTCGCTTCTCAGCAGAACCCCGGATATTAAACTTATTTTTAAATCTGTTTTTTTGATTTATCATGAAACTAAATAATTTATTTGCAGTTGTTTTTGGTGCAGCTCTTTTGGTCTCGTGTAGCGATGACGATGGCCAAAAATTCAATTGGAATACTGCACCTGATGTCACTGTTGAGATGGGAACTCCTTCCATCACTGTAAAGGAAAACGCTTCACGTTTTTCTGTACCTGTTATCGTCTCCGGTGAGCCTAACGGATATGTTCAGGTAAAATTTGATATTATTGAACAAGGCGCCATTGAAGATATCAATTTTATCATAACCACTAAAACTCTTAATATCAATAGCGAGGACAAGGTGGCTTATGTGGAGATTGCTCCGGTTGACTTTGATGACGAAGACCCCATGCGTTCTTTTATATTGAATATTGCTGAAGTTAAGGGAGCTGCAGTCGGAGTAGCATCTGAGACGCTTGTCAATATTAAGGACAAAGGACAATCTCCCAAATTGGATGCATTGGAAAATACTACTTGGGAATGCTCTTATTTGGATTATGACGGTAGTGAGGCATCCTTTACTTCTAAATTGGTTGTTGATAACCTTGCTGACGGTTCGTGTCATCTCGAATCATTCATCGGTGAAGATATTTGCTCGTTGCCATTAATATATGAATATGACGAGAAAACACGCTTTGGTAAATTTGTCATTAATAACGGTGTGTATATTTGTACCGGCGTTTCGTTTAATCAGATTGGCGTTGCCGATATTCAGGTCGGAAATGCAAGTGGAAATACGTCGATTGAACAGCGTTATGTCGGCAACTGGATTGATGATGAGTATACAACAGTGAGCTGGCAAGGTTCAAAATTCATGCTTATGATTACCCAGAATGGAGCAAGCACGGGCTACTTGTTCGATGCGGTCGAGAATCTCACGATGGTTAAACAATAACCATTAAGAGTGTGAACACAAAGAAGTGCTTGCCGTTTTCGGCAAGCACTTCTTTTGTTATGTTCTGAATCGAATAATAAAAGTGCTTTTAAATTATGTTAAATGCAATAAAAATGCCATCTGTTTAGTGAAAATAGTATAACTTTGCAAAATAGTAAATCCAATTTGGTGCTATGTAAATTTTAAACATAAATTTTATGAAGAAAATTTCTACTCTTATTGTTGCTGCTGCGGTAGCCGGTTGCGCTTTCGCCAGTCCTCTTGCTTCCATGAAGGTTGACAACCTCAAGACTCCTGAAAAGAAGGTTCTCACTGTGTCACCGATGAAAGATGTTAAACTGACCGATGCTGCCGTTGGGTCGGTTAAGAAGTCCAAGGCTGTTGTCAAGGCTCCCGCGTCGGTTGAAGGATTGTACCTCATGACTGACCTTTGGATTGACGAGCAGTATCCCAATGGTACTCCTGAAATGTGGACTGTTATTCTTGAACAGACCTCGGCAACCGAATACACTATGAATGGTTTCCTCGGCTTGGGCGAAGGCAATTCTGAGAACTCGGTATGGCCTTTCTCCAACATGACCGACCTTAACCTGACCTATAATCCCGCTACCGGCAAGATGACTACCGAGGCTTATCCCAAGGTGGGCGAATTTGAATCGGATGGTGTTAAAATGGACATTCACCTCTACTGCTGCGCGTTGGAAGAACGTCCCGATGGCATGTATATTGTTCCCAGCAAGGATATAGCTCTTGAACTTCAAGCTAACGGAACCCACATTGAAGTGACCACCCCCGGTGTCTATGTCGTTGCTGAGACAGCCGATGGTAAACTGGCTAACTTTGGCGTCGCCCAGCTGATGTCGATGGATCTCGTTAACGGTGTTATGGCTTATGCCCGATTTGACGAAGACACTGCGGATTATGTTAACACCTCTTGCTTTATCTATTCTGAAGTTGTTGACGGCAACGTGGTTGTGAAGAACTTTGCTGATTTCGGATTTGATAACGGTGTGACATTTGTTGTTGACAATGATAAGAAGACTGTCACTGCCGATAATCAGCTGGTGCTTGTTTACCAAGGATACAATCTCTACCTGCTTCCCTTCAGCGATCAGACCGGAGAACCTACCGGCGGAACTGTTGTTAATGGAACAATCGGCTCCAATGAGTATGGCAGCACCCTCGTTCTTGAGCCTTGGGGTCTCGCAACCGCACCTAACGGCATAGCGCTTACCAATGAGAACATCAATACTGAAATTGCTCTGTTCTACGACCTCAACGACGCTAACTCAGCTATCGACAACATCGCTGCCGATGATGCAAATGCTCCTGTCGAGTACTTCAACCTGCAGGGCGTGAAGGTGCAGAACCCCGAAAACGGTCTCTACATCAAGCGTCAGGGCAAAACTGTCGAGAAAGTCGTTATCCGCAAGTAATTAAGGTTTAAAGTCTGGGGTTAAGGTTTAATCCGTAACTCCCCGACACGACGATAACCTCGTCCCGCACCGTTACAGCAACGGCTGCGGGACGATTTTTTTATCCCGGCCTCGCCGCGCATGGGATATTTTTTGTAATTTTGTAAACGAAATCCCATCCTGTCCATGAATTTCCTGTCCATCGCCATACCCGCCGCGGCGCCGCTCATCAAGGCTCCCGTCCCCATTTTCCTGATGGTGATGGCGATAATCCTGCTGACCCCCCTGCTTCTCAACCGGCTTAAAATCCCCTATGTCATCGGCCTGATTCTCGCCGGTGTCGCCGTGGGGCCCCACGGGTTCAACCTCTTGGCGCGCGACATGAGTTTCGAAGTGTTCGGGCAGGTCGGAATCCTCTACCTGATGTTTCTCGCAGGCATCGAGATTGACATGTACCACCTGAAAAAGAACCTGAAAAAAGGACTCTGCTTCGGGTTGTTCACCTTCCTGATACCCCTTGGCCTCGGCGCGGTCGCCGCCGCCCTGTTCCTCGGCCTGTCGCCGCTGACAGCCGTGCTGCTCGCCTCGATGTTCTCGGCCCACACGCTGATTGCCTACCCCATCGTGTCGCGTTTCGGCATCACCAAGTCACCCGCCGTGGTCATCGCCATCGCGGGAACCATAGTCACCGTGCTCGGCTCGCTCATCGTGCTCGCCGGGGTGCTCGGTGTCGAGCGCGACGGTTCGATAGCCTCTCTGGGCCCTCTGCTCGGCTGTCTCGCCCTCTACTGCCTCGGGGTTGTCTATCTCTATCCCCGTGTCACGCGGTGGTTTTTCAAGAGCTACAACGACGGCATAGCGCAGTTTGTCTATGTGCTGGTGATGGTGTTTCTAGCCGCCGCCGTGGCATCGTGGATCGGCATCGAGGGTGTCTTCGGCGCGTTCTATGCCGGACTGGTGCTGAACCGCTACATCCCCGGGCGGTCGTCGCTGATGTCGCGCCTTGAATTTGTCGGCAACGCCATTTTTATACCCTATTTTCTCATCGGCGTGGGCATGCTGATTGACATTCATGTGGTCACCGCCGGGTGGACCACGCTCTATATTGCCGCCGTCATGAGCGGCGTGGCCATGCTGACCAAGTGGCTCGCGGCACTCGCCACGCAGAAAGCGTTTGGCCTCACCGGGCTCGACCGCTCCGTGATGTACCAGCTTTCCAACGCCCACACCGCCGTGGCCCTCGCCGTGGTTATGATCGGCTATAATATGGACCTGTTCGGAGTCGAGATTCTCAACGGCACCGTGGTCATGATACTGGTGACATGCACCGTCTCGTCGCTCGGTACCGAGCGCGCCGCCACAAAGCTGAAACTCCGCATGCTTGAGCAGCTCGACCGCGACGAGGCCGCCACCGCCCCGGCTCCGGTCAGCCGCACCCTCATCACCATTTCCAACCCCCTGACCGCCCCCGGCCTCGTGGACCTCGCGCTGATGATGCGTCCGCAGGGGGAATCGACCGCCGGAAAACTGTTTGCCGTCCATGTGCGCAGCGACAATTCCGCCTCGTCGCGCGCCATCGGGCGCAATTCGCTCGACGTCGCCGAGGCCGCCGCGTCGAGTGCCGATGCCTCGCTCGCCACAATCGAGCGGTTTGACCTGAACGTCATCACCGGCGTGGTCAACACCATCGCCGAGCGCGACATCACCGAGGTGATTGTAGGGCTTCACCGCCGCGCCAGCATCATCGACACCTTCTTTGGCGACAAAATCGAGTCGCTCATCCGCCTGACCAACCGCATGGTAGTCATCACCCGCTGCTTTATCCCCGTCAGCACCGTCACGCGCATCGTCGTGGCCGTGCCCGGCAGGGCGCAGTTTGAGACCGGCTTCAGGCGCTGGGTCGATGCCTTGGCCTGCCTGACACGCCAGATAGGCTGCCGCATCATCTTCAAGTGTCCCGCCGAGACTTGGCCGTGGATACGCACCGTCCTCACCCGGGGACGCTACGGAATCCGCGCCGAGCACAATGCGATGGAAAATTTTGACGATTTCGTCGTTCAGGCCAACGATATTCTTGACGACGACCTCTTTGTCGTTGTCACCGCCCGCCGTTCGTCGGTGTCGTGGAACTCCGAGATGGACGAAGTCCCCGCCTTCCTCCAGCGTTATTTTGACCGCAACAACCTTGTCGTCCTCTATCCCGGCCAGTGGGACAACGAGGCCCCGATGACGATGGCCGAAACGATGTCGACCGACATTGTCTCGCCCCCCTCTCGCCCCCTCATGGCCCTCATGACCCTCTATCGTCAGGCCGTCAAGCTGCGCAAGCGCGTCACCCACCGCAACCGCAAGCCTAAGATAGGGGGTGAAAATCAGGCTTCGCCTGAGTGAAAAGTGAAAGGTGAAGGGTGATTTTCACTTTTCACAATCCCCCCGATAGTATTGTTAAAACTTTTTGTTAACTTTGCGAGTCATTATCACTTGATTACTTGATTATGAAAAAATACAATATTATCAACGATTCGCTCGGGTGGCTGTGCTTTGTCATCGCCGCTGTCACCTATCTGTTGACACTGGAACCCACAGCGAGTTTCTGGGACTGTCCTGAATTTATCTCGCAAGGTTTTAAACTTGAAGTGGGCCACCCGCCGGGCAACCCCATCTTCATGCTTGCGGCCCGTTTCTTCGTGAATTTCGCCGGCGGCGACATCACCAAGGTCGCCGTGATGGTCAACGCCATGTCGGCATTGCTTTCCGCAGGCACAATCCTGCTGCTTTTCTGGACCATAACCCATCTGGTGAAACGTCTCATCGTCAGTGACGACGCAACCGAGGTGTCGCCCGTCAAGATGTTCGTCATCTTCGGGTCGGGCATCTGCGGCGCGCTTGCCTACACATGGAGCGACACGTTCTGGTTCTCGGCTGTCGAGGGCGAGGTCTATGCCTTCTCCTCTTTCTGCACCGCGCTTGTGTTCTGGCTCATTCTCAAGTGGGAAAACCGCGCCGGAGAGCCCCACAGCGACAAATACCTGATTCTCATCGCCTACGTTATCGGCATATCAATCGCCGTCCACCTGCTCAACCTCCTCTGCATCCCCGCCATCGGCTTGGTAATCTACTACCGCCTGTGGAAGAACACCAATGCCACCGGCTCGCTCATCGCCCTTGCCGTCTCGGCCGCAGTCGTCGGTCTGATTCTCTACGGCCTCGTCCCCGGATTCATAGAGGTATCGCAATATTTCGAGCTGTTCTTTGTCAACACGCTCCACACCTCCTACAACATGGGCGTTCTCGTCTATGCAATCCTCGCAGTCGCCTGCTTTGTCTGGGCGGTATATGAGCTTTACACCCAGCGCAGCATCGCGCGCATCCGCTGGTCGGTGCTGCTGAGCATCCTGCTCTCGGGCATCCCCTTCATCGGAGACAGCCTGTGGATTCCGGTCGTTATAATGATTGCGGCCGCCTGCTACCTGTTCATGGCCCGCAAGCTGCCGGTGCGCATCCTCAACCTCGTTGTCACCAGCATCTTCGTCATCTTTATCGGCTATTCCTCCTACGCCCTGCTGCTCATCCGCTCCACGGCCAACCCGCCCATGAATCAGAACGCGCCCGACAACGTTTTCTCCCTCGCCTCCTACCTCAACCGCGAGCAGTATGGCGAGCGTCCGCTGTTCTACGGGCAGACCAACAATTCAAGCGTCGTTTACGAGGTGGATGCCTACGGTGCCGTGTCGCCCAAATATGACAAAGGCCCCGCCCTCTATTCCAAGGTCGCCAAGACTTCTCCCGACCAGCCCGACCGCTACGAGATTACAGGCTATAAGAAGAACTATGTCATGTCGCCCGAGCTGAACATGCTCTTCCCCCGCATTTACAGCGGCCTCCACACGGGAGCCTATACCGACTGGATCAACATGAAGGGCGTACCCGTCGAGTCGACCGTCTATGTCGATGCCGACGGCAACACGCTCCAGACCACCACGAAGATGAAACCCACCTTCGGTGAGAATCTCCAGTTCTTCCTCGTCTACCAGTTGAACCACATGTACTGGCGTTACTTCATGTGGAACTTTGCCGGCCGTCAGAACGACATTCAGGGCAACGGCGAGGTCAACCACGGCAACTGGATTTCGGGAATACCGTTCATTGACAATCCCCGATTGGGCGACCAGTCTCTGCTCCCCGACAGCGAGGGCGCGGGCAACAAGGGGCATAACGTGTTCTACATGCTCCCGCTCATTCTCGGTATCATCGGCCTCGGCTGGCAGGCATTTACCTCCAAGCGCGGCATCGAGCAGTTCTGGGTCATCTTCTTCCTGTTCTTCATGACCGGTATCGCCATCGTGCTTTACCTCAATCAGACCCCCACCCAGCCCCGTGAGCGCGACTATGCGTTTGCTGGGTCGTTCTACGCCTTTGCGATATGGATAGGCATGGGAGTCGCCGGCGTGTGGGCGCTTGTCAAGATGGCGCTGACCAAGAAAGTCAAGGACGAGCCTGAACCCGAAGCCACCGACGAGCCTGAGGGTCCCGCCGCCCGTCATTCGCTCATCGGCGCCCTCGCCGGATGCGTTATCGGCCTTGTCGTGCCGTTGCAGATGGTGTCGCAGACATGGGACGACCACGACCGCTCGGGACGCTACACGACCCGCGACTTCGGCATGAACTATCTCGACTCGCTCGATGAAAACGCCATCATTTTCACCAATGGTGACAACGACACCTTCCCCCTGTGGTATGCTCAGGAGGTCGAGGGACACCGCACCGATGTCAAGGTTGTCAACCTGTCCTACCTGACCACCGACTGGTATGCCAACCAGATTCAGCACCCCTCCTACGACGCTCCGGCCATCGACATGCTCGCGCAACCCGTCGACTATGCCTATGACCGCATGCAGTTCTCCTACGTCGATCAGGATGCCGACACGGCGGCTGTGAACGTCTTCTCGTCGCTGCGGCAGATTTATGACCCCGCGTCGAGCAACAACCGCTGGAACGCGCCGATGATCAAATATCCCAACATGCGCATTCCCGTCGACCTCGACGCAGCCGTCAAGGCAGGGCGCATCAGCCCCGAGGAGGTCGACCGCGCCGACTCGGTGATTGTTGCCGACATGCTGGCCGACCCCGAGGTTGTCCGCACCGGCGGCATGACCCTCAGTCAGGTGCTGTCGCTCGACATGCTCGCTACAAGCATCAAGAACGGCTGGAACCGTCCCGTCTACTTCGCCTCGACCGTCCCGTCGAGCTACTATCTGGGTCTCCAGCCCTATATGCGCTCCACCGGCATGGCCTATGAGATTACCCCCGTCCGTAATGCCGAGAATACACCCGAGGATGTCTTGGCTGTCGATACCGACAAAGCCTACCGCAACATCACCGAGCGTTTCCGCTGGGGCGGTCTCGACAAGGTCAAAGACCCCGGCGACATCTATCTCGACGAGACTGTGCGCCGCATGGTGACAACCACGCGCTCCTACATGCTCGATGCCGCCACCGCCCTTGTCAACGAGGCTGTCGTGGCCGAGCGTATGGACTCCGTGGCCCTCTCCCCCGAGCAGGTCGAGACTGTCAAGGCGTTCAAGGCCGACCGCTACGGCAAGGCCCTCGAAATCGTCGACCTGATGATTGAGAAACTCCCCGAAGCCGCGTCGCCCTACGCCATTCAGATTCCTCAGAAGATAGCCGGAATCTATGCCCGCATCGGTGCCGCCACCGGCAACAAAGAGGTTTCTCAGAAGGCTCTCGACATCCTCGCCAAGGAGATGCTCCGCTACTCGCAGAACCTCCGTTATTACGCCTCTCTGAATCCGTGGCAGCGCGCGACACTCCCGCGCACCGACCGCTTTATCGAGAGTTACTACATGCTTTACCTGCTTCAGGATTATGCCGACGCGGGTGGCGACATCGAGAAGATGGTAACTACGCTCGACTCCGTCGGTGTCGACCTCAATTCACTCGCTGCCGGGATGGAAAAATAGTCCGCCGACATGTGAATGGCTCCATAAAAACATGAAAAGTTTGCACTGTGATGCAAACTTTTTATGTTTAGTCGCAAACCTTGCGGCAGAGTGCAACCCCCTTTTTGACTGAATTATGCTGATTGAACAGCCCCCCTATCTTTACCGACTGTTGTTCACCGAGGCCATCTGGCGCATCAAGCACCGGGGCCGCAAGGTGGTGTATCTGACATTTGACGACGGTCCCATCCCCGAGGAAACCCCGTGGGTGCTCGACACGCTCGACCGCTACGGGGTCAAGGCGACCTTTTTCCTTGTGGGCGACAACGTGCGCCGTCACCCCGAATTGCTTGAGGAGATAAAACGGCGCGGCCACTCGTGGGGAAACCACACCATGCATCATCTTCAGGGACTCAAAGAGTCTCCCACGACCTTCCTGCGCGACATCACCGAGGCCGACGAGCTTATCGAGAGTCCCTTGTTCCGCCCGCCCCACGGCATCATGTGGTGGAGTCAGGCGCGAGTTATAAAGCGGCATTACAACGTGGTGATGTATGACCTCGTGACACGCGACTATTCGCGCAGGATGACCCCCGAGCGCGTCCTTGACAATGTGAAACGGTATGCCCGCAACGGTTCTATAATCGTGTTCCATGACTCGCTCAAGGCTTCGCGCAACATGCGTTATGCCCTCCCGCGCGCCATCGAGTGGCTGCGCGGGCAGGGATATGAATTTGAAAAGATACCCATGTGATGATGGATTCTGCCCGTCTTGACGCGCTTCTGACCGCCGCCGGGGCCTACCGGTGGGGCATAGCTGCCGCCGAGCCTGTCGACGAGTCCGTTGCCGCGCTCTATCTCGACTGGATTGCTGCCGGGAAACATGGTGAGATGGGTTATCTCGACCGTTATCACGACGTGCGCCGCGACCCCCGGCTGCTGCTCGACGGGGCAGTTGCCCGCTCGGTCATCGTCGCCGCTTTCAACTATTATCATCCTGCGACGGCCCGGTTGCCCATTGCCCGATACGCACGCGCCCTCGACTACCACGAGGTGGTGCGCGACCGCCTGCGCGCGGTTGCCGAGGCCATAACTGCCGAAACCGGGGCCTCGTGCCGCGTTACGGTCGACACCGCCCCTCTGCGTGAGCGGTATATGGCAGTGAAAGCCGGACTCGGTTTTGTCGGTCTCAACAATCTGCTCATAATCCCCGGTGCCGGGTCTTATTTCTTCTTGGGGGAGATTATAACTGACTTGGAATTGCCTCTCTCGCAGCCTTGCGCGATGTCATGCGGCGACTGCGGCCGCTGTGTTGAGAGATGCCCCGGTCGCGCGCTCGACGGTCGCGGCGGCATTGATGCCCGCCGCTGCCTGTCGTATCTGACAATTGAATATCGTGGCGACACGCTCCCGGTCGAGTCAGTCCCGGTGCTTTATGGCTGTGACGCATGTCAGCTTGCCTGCCCCCACAATGCGGCTCCTCCTGTTACTGAAATTCCTGAATTTCAACCCTCCGAGGCTGTCCTCTCCCTCACCCGCGACGATATAGCCGGGATGACGCAGCAAGAGTTTTCGCGCATCTTCCGCCACAGTGCCGTCAAGCGCACAAAGCTCTCCGGCCTCCTGCGCAACCTGCGGTATCTTGTCTAAGACTAATTGGTCTAATTAGACTAATTAGTCTAATTAGACCAATAAAACCCTCACCCGATTTCGACTAACTGGATGTCAAAAATCAGCGTGGAGCCTCCCGGGATTCCGGGAATCGAGCGTCGGCCATAGCCTTGCTCGGCGGGAATGTAGATTTCCCAACGGTCGCCGGGACGCATCTGCTGCAATGCGATAATCCAGCCGGGGATGAGGTCGCGCAGCCTGAACGCGGGAGCCGTGCCGCCACGGCTGCTGTCAAATGTCTTTCCGTTGATGAGTTTCCCGGTATAGTTCACCACTACCACGCTTGAGCGGTTGGGGCGTGGCCCGTCGGGGTTGCCGCGTTTCAATACTTTGTAACATACTCCTTTGTCAAGAGGGTTCACGCCCGGCTCGGCGGCTTTCTCGGCGAGCCACTGCCGGTTGCGCATGATGTAGTCTTCTTTGGCCATAGGGAAGTCGGTCTTATCCAAGGATTTTGCGTATCTCGCGGGCATCTGCTGTCAGACGCGAGCGCAGTTTTTCAAGTGATGTGAATTTCTTTTCGTCCCGCACACGGGCAATGAAGTCGATGGCTATTTCCTCGTCATAGAGGTATCCCTTAAAGTCGAGGATGTGGGCCTCGATGGAGATTTCACGCTGAGCCTCGGTCTCGTTGACTGTGGGACGGTAACCGATGTTTACCATAGCCGGGCGCGTCTCGCCGTCGGGGGTGACGGCTTTGGCCGCATATACCCCTGCAGCGGGAATGAGCGTGTCGGGTTCCGAGATGCGGATATTTGCCGTCGGGAAGCCAATCGTGCGGCCTATGCGGTTGCCCGTGACGACGATTCCGCGCAGGCGGTAGGGCCTGCCTAACGCCTCGGTGGCTTTGTCGACATCTCCTTGGCGCAGGTACTCGCGTATAATCGACGAGCTCACCGGTGCACCGGCTCCCCGGTATTCGGGAGCCTCGATGACGGCCATTTTCAGGTCGTTGCCTATCGCGCGGTACTGCTCGATTCCCTCGGCGCGGTCGCGCCCGAATCGGTTGTTGAACCCCACCACAAGGGCCTCGACGCCAAACTTGCGGTTGAGCATCGACAGAAACTCACGCGCGCTCATGCGCCGCATCTTGTCGTTGAACGACAGGATGATGCAGTCTTCAGCCCCAGCCTCGCCGAGCAATGCCATGCGGTCTTCAAGGCTTGTCAGCAGCCGGGGTGCGTCGAGGGGACGCACCGTCACCAGCGGGTGGCGGCTGAATGTCACAACCGACGGGGTCAGTCCCCGCGCGCGCCCTTCGAGCTTTACATAGTCAATAAGAAAGCGGTGGCCGGCATGAACGCCGTCCCACATTCCGACAGCCGCAATGCGCCGCTGCGTCTTGTCTTCCTTATGAATGATTTTCATAAATCCTTACTTAAATAATTGTCGAGAACAGTCTTGAACTCCTCGCCGGGACGGATGATGACCGCCTGATAGCCGTAGCTGACAGCCGCCTCGACATTGGCCTGCGAGTCGTCAAAGAACAGTGTCTCTCCGGGGTCGATGCCAAACTTGCGGGCCGCGTAGTCAAATATCCGTCGTTCGGGTTTGCAGCTCAGAGCCTCGTAAGAAGTAACAATTCCGTCAAAATAATAGTTGATGTCATGCCCGTCGGCGCGGAAACATGCGTCGATGCGCGAGTTCATCATGATGGGGTTGGTATTGGACAGCATGTAGAGCGGATAGTGGCGGTGGAGCTGTTCAAGGCTTCGCAACCGCGACACAGGGATGCCGATCAGAAACTCGTTGAACGCCGCGTCCATCACCTCGTCGCTGACGTGGCGCGGCAGCATCTTGCGAATCTCGGCGCGGAACTCATCGGCCGAAATTTTCCCTTCCTCAAGCTGTAGAAACGGCCCCTTCTGGCCATACAGTCCGAGAAAACTGTCAATATTCTCCATGCCAAGTTTCTCAAACGCCTTGACACAGTGATTGCGGTCTATGTCCATAATGACACCGCCCAAATCAAACATCAGATTCTTTACCATGATGCAAAGTTACGAAATTAAGAGGTTGTTTAAAAACAAATGTGAATCCAAAGCCCTCTTAATGTAGGAGGATTTTTTTGAGGACGGGGGGATAGTCGGGGCCTGAGATGATGTGGAGCAGGTAGTCGCCCGGGGGGAGGGTCGCTGTGCTGACCGAGAAGGTGACGCTCTCGCCGGCCGACAGGGTGCGCCGCGGGGAGGAGGCATATACATGCCCGAGGATGTCGGCAAGGAGCATCTCGGCCGTGCCGTCGGCTGTGGCTGTGAAGGATGCCTCGACCGTGTCGCCGTTCTGAGCGACTGCGATTTCGTCGGCTGCGGGGAGGGGGGATGCCCCCTGCAGGCCGTTGCCGCCGTCGGGCGACAGGCGGTTTTCGAGCGACTGCCTGAGCGCGTACTCATAGGGCTGGTTCTCGGGAAGGCAGAGGTAGGACGCGGTCTCGCGGTTGTATTCGGCCCCGGCGATGCTGTCGGTCACCACGCGTGTCTCGGCCAGCGGGTAGCGCAGCGAGGGAGAATGCCATGTGTAGACATCCTCGGTGTGCAGAGTCAGCGTCGTGTCGGCGGGATTGAACGCGGGGAGCGGCTGCGGGGTAAATTCAAGCATTGTCCGCGCCACCCTTGTGCGGCGGTGGACCAGTTTGACCCCGGGGAGCGTGACCCCGTGGGGAAGTATGGCTGTGCCGACCCCTTCCACGGCTGCCGCAGCCTCGCCCGTGCCCGAGAAATATTGCGACTGATAATATCGGGCGCGCTCGCCGACGGGGCCTCCCTGCACCGCGGGCGACGCGGCTGCCGGCGGGTCGATGCCGATGCGCAGGCTCGATGTCTCGCTACAGACGTGCCACACCGAGTCACCCGCGACGCGGTAGTCGCGGCGCACACCCGGTCGCGTCTCGCTGACGAGCGAGTCGGCGGCAACATAGTCATACCGCCACTCGATGTTGTCACCGACCACGTCGAGTGCCGAGAAATCCCACACTGCCGACAGTCCGTCGCCCCCTGCGTCGGGGGACACAAATTCAACCTGCTGAACTGTCACGCGGTCACCATCGCGAGGCAGCAGCACCACCGCTCCTCCCGCCACCGGCAGCAAAGTTGCTGCTAAAACTAACATCTTCTGTGTCATATTGTGAAAAGGGAAATAGTTTTATTCATTGTTTTTCTTTTAGCCGGTTCATGAATTTTGGCCAGTTTCGATAATCGGTCAGTTTGAAAAATGAAATGATTACTTTGTCTAATGAAGGTAGTTTTTCCCATGTATTCTGTCGTGCTTGTATAATTTGTTCTAAAGCAGAAACACGTTTAGTATCCGGATGAGAGTACACCATTACCAATGAATTCAATACCTCGTCATAAATCTGTAATTTATCAGTTGTCACATTTGAATAAGAAACTTGTAAATGGTCATTATCATATTCATCTTTTCGGAAATATTCCAATTTGCCCGAATCATTCTGTTTTACTGATTGACGGCTCCTGAAACCATCGGATAAAGTCTTGATGTCGTATATTATATTGTCAATAGGAAATGTTGCTAAAATAGCATTGTACCCAAATTGAATTGATATTACAACGCTGTCGTCAAACTGAATAAACCATACCAAACCTTCTTCATAATGGTTTTTATAGATATTTGCACATGTCGGTAACTTCATGATAATATCAGCATGTCCCACTTTAAATGTATCAGCATCACACTTTCTGTAATGAGATACGCTTCCTTGCATAAGCAAGGATTCGCAAAACAATAAAATTATACTGATATATAATCTATTTTCTATTGTCATAATTATTCAGTGCTTGTTTAGTTACGATATCAATACGCCGTTTTAAAGCGATATTAAACGACCGCTAAATATCATGACAAACAACCGTTTATAAATAGAATTATTCATTATCATTTTGATGGGTTATTTTAGTTCGTTTTACGTTAGTTATATTATTGTTTTCATCAAAAAATATAGTTACAGTCCCTACCTGAGTGTCATGTTCGACACCGTTCTATATTGGAATTACCATTTGTCTGGTTTCTATATTTGTCTCACAAGCGGCAGGTTTATCGGGTTGTAGGCCATCTTCTCGATATTGCGCGACAGGTCATTCTCGGTGTTGCCGTTGCCGTCATAGATGTCGTTACATTAATTTTCTTTCGGTACGGGCGGACATAGTAGTTCGTATAGTACTCCGTCCTCTACCGTAAAGAACCATTCGGTTACGCCGGAGATATTGGAATCAGCCACTAAATTAACCGTAATTTTATCTTTCCCGATTATTTTAAAATACTGGTCAAAAGTATGCTTGAGAATATCAGACTGAAAAAAAATCCTATAGCCGTCAAGCACAGCCATGCTTTTAAACCTATCATTAATGTAACGCGGCATATATCCATAGGGATCTCTATGAGCATATATGTATGCAATATGCTCATCAGGACTCTTGATTGTTTCACCGGTCGTGAGTATGACTTTATCTTGATTGGGATCGTTTTTTTTCAAATATGGAAGTACTTTTTCTCTCCATATATCGAGAAAATGCTCATCCGTAATTTTTACAACATTGACTTCGAGAGTCAGAACTTTAGGAAATTCTTCACAGTGCAGGGTGACAGAATACAAACCCAGCAATAAACTTAATATTAACAAACTGATTCTTTTCATAATTTTATGGCAATTTTCTTGGAGTTTGAAATTTAAGGTTTAAGTCATTATATGTACTTTTAGAAGTGTATGGAATATACCTGGTCTCAGTATTTAAAAAACTTGGCAGATATATTTTGGACTGATACTGCGAAAATAATGAGTTTTCAAATTGTGCTGATTGCCGTATATCTTCGGTTTTACTATTTAATCCCGAAGGATAAGTGGTACCACCGGGGTGATTATGGGTCCATTCTCTTACAGTCTGCCCCATGGACAACTTGTCAGACAATCCGCTTATACCTAATTCTGCACTAGAATGGCCGGAAGTTGTCACATAATTCTTTTCAGGGTCAGTTACGGTGGTCGTTTTCGTGTGGCTGAACTCGTTCCCAATATTATCGGATAAAAATTCAAAAACCTGAGTGGAATTTTTATCGCCTGTAATTTGATACAGGTCATACTCCACACCGTTAGAAGTGGTTTCCACCGTAGCACTGGTTATTACTCCACTTGCATCAAGAAATCTTGATGCAAGGATGTCACCGTTACAGTCTATTAGATTTACTACGTCACATTGTTCAGATTCTATAAAGTCTTTAATACGTCCTGTATCATAATCGACATTCACTTCGTTCATACCCGAAGGGTCGATGAGATTGATGGGGTTTCCGGCACAGTAGGCGTAGCCTGAAAGGTGCGGTTTTTTCTCACAGAGCGGGTCGACGGTCATGAAGCGGCCTGTCGAGGGGGTGTGGAAGCGGGCGTGGAAGTCGTAGAGGTCGGTGCCACCGAAGGTGTCGAATTCCTTGCCGGAGTATTTGTAGGTGTTGGGGGTGTTGGTTGTGACGTTGGTTCGGATTGACAATGTCGCATGGGGGAGGCCGTAGGGATAGTAGCTGTTGCACTGGGCCACGGAGTCACCGACCACGACGGCAGCCACGTTGCCTTGATAGTCGTGGAGCCATGTGTGGAATTTGCCGCCCTGCAGGTAGCCGTAGGGGGTCAGAACCTTGTCGAGCTTTCCGTTGAGGTAGACAAGGTTGCCGACATAGTCGGTCGTGTCGGCGGTGGTCAGACGCCCTGTCGGCGAAACGTCCAGCTTTGTGCTCGAATGGATGACGCGGTGCTTGACACCTGACGCGTCGTAGGTATAGTTGATATATTTTTTGTCGCGAAGACTCGAAATCATCCCGCTCGGCGTGTCGTCAATGGTGACGCTCTGCGGCAGGTTGAGGGGGTTGTAGGTTATCGAGGATATGGAGCGCGGACGGTCCATTATCGTGTTTCCGTTGGCATCGTAGCGGAACTGTGACACCGTGGGGCGTGTGATGGCCATAGGCTGCATGTCGTGGGACGTCTCAAGCAATATCTCGTCGGCGGTTTCGGTGACTTTCGACAGCCGGTTGCCGTCGTAGGTCATGACAAGGTCGTCGACAGTGCCGAATGTCCCGAGCCTGCCGGTCAGGCCCTTGCGTGTCAGCGCGGTGATGTTGCTGTTTCGGTCGTAAGCGTATGTTGCCGAGTAGTCGGCATCTCCCGCCGAGGGGGTGTATTTTGCCGAGGTCAGGCGGTTGGCGTTGTCATAGGTGTAGGCGTATTTGTTGCCTTGGGTGACGGCCTCGGCGATGTTGCCGTTGTAGCAGGGCGCGGCGGCCCCGGCGGCGTAGCGGAGCTGCTGCGAGAACCGAGGCGACGAGATGGAGGTCAGCGCATTGCGCACGTTGTAGCCGTAGCTGACCGTCTCGCCCGGGAGCTTTGCGGTCACGAGCCGCCCAAGCGCGTCATAATCGTTGACGGCGAGCACTATCGGCGCGTCGCCGCCGTGAGGCAACAAAACCGCTATAAAAACCAACATATTCCGCGCCATATTTATAAACATTAATCAGTCATGAAAAATTTTCCATTGGTACGTTTTAAAGGAATAACCTTGGGAAAGCCAAAGGTTGAATCTAATTCTTCATGAAGGTTGAACAATTCGATACAATTACGGTTAACGATTTTTGCAGGATGAAGAGTGTCGGTATATGTGAGCATTGCGATTTCTCGGAAAAATCCAAGGGGATCATCATCTGTTAAGAATATAATATGGTCATTTTCTATATTCCATTTTCCATGAGATTCAGTTCCTAATTCACCAAGATGCTCTACATAAAAGTAGGTGGAATCAGCTTTGAGCTTTAAATGAAAGTATATATCTTCCCAATCACCGGTATAATCTCCCGTCATATTATGAATATCATAATATTTATTACCTATATACGAATTTTCTTGTGAAATTCCGCAAGTGGCAGTCTTTATTGCGAAAATGGCAAATAGGATTAGTTTGAATTTCATAAAGCTATTGTTTGTAATATAAATTTGGGATATTGCGGACAAAACCATCAGGTATAGTCCGAAGTAGTGAATTTGATGGATAGGCTCTCCTTAAATCCTGTATGGTAGAGTTTATATTGATAGATTCAACGGCTGTTTTATTAATGCTGTTTGGGGCGTAGATTGTTCCTTTTGTCGGATGCAGTAATCCTTGAACCCATTTTGCATTGATTGAGGTATAATTCGTAATCCCCTTTTCGATGGAATTTAAACCTGTTACAGATTTAGGGTCAAAAGAATACTGAGCCTTATAAGCATTGGTTTCATCATATATATCCTGTAAAATTGTCCCGTCATAAAAAAATGCTATATCTCCATTTTCAAATTGCTGGGCATGGGTTACTTCATGCACGAAATTGGATGTGGATTCATAATTAATGGTTATGATGTCGGTATTTGTGTCGCGGGACAGATATCCGCTTCTACCTTTCTCTATTTTGTTTAGAGAGTATGTCTGAGAACTTTCTTCTATGCCGTTCATCCCCTTTAGAGTACCATTAAGCGATTGGATGCGCAACGACATGTCTCCGACATCTCCGCCCGAGTTCAAAACTCCGCTAACTTCATTGACAAGTTCCGACATTTTATCTTTTATTTCCTCTTTTAGTTTGTCCCAGTCACCTTTACTTGCTTCGTCTATTTTCATCCCGCTCGGGTCGACAAACAGTACCGGGTTTCCGGCGCAGTACATGTAAGGGGAGATGCCGGGGTATTTCTCGGCCATCGGGTCTATGGTCATGAAGCGGCCTGTGGATGGGGCGTGGTAGCGGGCGTGGAAGTCGTAGAGGTCGGTGCCACCGAAGGTGTCGAATTCCTTGCCGGAATATTTGTGGGTGTTGGGGGTGGTGAAGGTGACATTGGTCATGAACGACGATGTCGCGTGGGGGAGGCCATAGGGATAGTAGCTGTTGCGCTGGGTCACGGAGTCGCCCACCACGACCACAGCCACGTTGCCCTGATAGTCGTGGAGCCATGTGTGGAATTTTCCGCCCTGCAGGTAGCCGTAAGGGGTCAGGACCTTGTCTAGCTTTCCGTTGAGATAGATGCGGGAGCCGACATAGAGGGTCGTGTCGGCGGTGGTCAGTCGGCCTGTCGGCGAAACGTCCGGCTTTGTGCTCGAATGGATGACGCGGTGCTTGACACCTGACGCGTCGTAGGTGTAACTTATGTATTTCCTGTTCGCGGGATTTGAAATCAGGTTGTTCGGCGAGTTGTCAATAGAGACGCTCTGCGGCAGGTTGAGGGGGTTGTAGGCTATCGATGAGATTTTTCGCGGGTAGTCCATCGTCGTGTTTCCGTTGGCATCGTAGCGGAACTGTGACACCGTGGGGCGTGTGATGGCCATAGGCTGCATGTCGTGGGACGTCTCAAGCAATATCTCGTCGGCGGTCTCGGTGACCTTCGACAGTTGGTTTCCGTCGTAGGTCATGACAAGGTCGTCGACAGTGCCGAAAGTCCCGAGCCTGCCGGTCAGGCCCTTGCGTGTCAGCGCGGTGATGTTGGAGTTTCGGTCGTAGGCGTATGTTGCCGAGTAGTCGGCATTACCCGCCGAGGGGGTGTATTTTGCCGAGATCAGGCGGTTGGCGTTGTCGTAGGTGTAGGCGTACTTGTTGCCTTGGGTGACGGCCTCGGCGATGTTGCCGTTGTAGCACGGATTCGCGGCCCCGGCGGCGTAGCGGAGCTGCTGCGAGAATCGGGGGGAGGTGATGGAGGTCAGCGCATTGCGCACGTTGTAGGCGTAGCTGACTGTCTCGCCCGGGAGCTTGGCGGTCGCGAGGCGCCCAAGCGCGTCATAGCCGTTGACGGCGAGGACGACAGGCGCGTCGCCGTCGTGGTAGAATGTCACCGACTTGAGGCGGTCGGCGTGGTCATAGCGGTACTTGTAGCGGTCGACTGTCGCGGCCTTTCCCGGGAGGCGAGTGGTGGTCCAGACTGAGTCGACTTGGCCGGAAATGGTATAGACCGTGCGCGTGTTGATGGTCCCACCGCCCGCAATGTCGGTCGTCGACTCGCAGAGACGATCTTCCCAGTCGTAATAGTTGGACGTGACGATTCGGTCTTGGTCTCCGACAGGGGGCATCAGTGCCGACGAGGAGATGGTCAGCAGGCCGTGGCGCACGACCGACAGGTCGTAGTAATGGTCGGGGAGGTTGATGTAGGTGTCGTAGTACCACGCGTTTAGCATCTTGGGGTTGCCCAGCGCGACAGGTGCCGAGTAGTAGGTCTTGTCGATGGCGCGGTTGTCGGCGCGCGACGAGATCATGGCGGTGTCGGTGTAGGCGGCCCATGTCGCGGGCGCGTCGCAGAGGCCCGTGAGCGTCGGGCGGCCCGCGGTGTCGTAGAGGTAGAACATGCGCCGCCCCTCGTCGCGCTGGTTGCCGTCCTGACTGAACGCCAGCTGCCCGCAGCGGTCGTAGCAGTACCTGACAGGCTCGCATCCCGGGAGTTTCTTGCTGACAACGCGCATGCATTCGTCATACTCGTAGACGAAGGCGTAGTCGTTCAGTATCGGTTCCGACACCAGCGACCATCCCGCCCCGACGCCGGTCAGCCGTTGCGACCCCTCGGGTTGGACAACCACCCTCGGGTTGCCCCAAGCATCGTTTATATAATATGTGTCAAGGAAATCCGATCCGCCGAGCACACGCCGTTCAAGGAGTTTGAACCCGCGGAAGTCGGTAAATGTCAGCATCTCGCGACCGTCGGGGTCGATTGACTCGGTAACGTCGAGCACTCCGGCATCGAAGTCACCCGCATATCTGAGCATGTTGCCACTGACCGTGTAACGTCGGCACTTGTACTTCGCCACAGAGACCGAGTTGCAGCGGCTGAACGCTGCCCGCGCGGGGTGTCCCGCGAGCTCGTCGCCGGGCGACTGCGTGACAACTGCCCGGTCGTCGGCAAGACCGTCACGATATGACAATACGGTCGCGTTGGCCCCCTCGGGACACAGATCCTCGAAAACCCAGTCGAAATTGTCCTGATCAATGACACCGGGCAAACCGTTGATGACGCTGTGGCTGCCGGTCACAGGCACCATCACCCGCACGGGACGCCCGACAGCGTCAAACTTCGTGCCGCTGACAACGGTCTCCCCGTCGCCGCCGAGACCGATGCCGTAGGTCAGGTAGTTGTCGCCGAATCCGTCGAAATGCCTGCGCGTTACCATCCATCCGTTCAGGCTGTTGCGCGCAGACTCCTCGACAAAGTTGCCCGCTTTTTTGTTGGACGCATACAGTCCATACCTGTATTGTGACAGCGGGGTATTGAACTTGTTGGATATTCCTGTGAGGCGGCCGCCGGTATAGGCGTACCGGCGGATTTTCCCGCTTGACAGCTCGGTGCGGGTGCACCCGACAAGCGGCAGGTGCTCGTACCTGTTGAGCAGTCCGGTACCCTCGACACATGTCGACAGAAGGTTGTCCCAAGCGTCCCATGTGTAAAGCACCGCCGCCTTTCCGAGGGTCGACACCCCCGCGGGTTTCCCGTGGGAATTGTAGCCTGTCACCCGCTGCGAGTCCATAGGCCTCCGCCCGGGCCGACCGAGGGTTATGCGCACAGGCAGGGTGATATTGTTGAATCTGCCGTAGGCATATTCCTGCATTATCGAGTCTTTCCCGTCCACGACCCATTTTTCCATCACAGGGAGGCTTTTGAGTCCGCGTTCAGCTGCATCTTTGAAAAAACCTTTCGAGATGTTGTCGGCATAACAGCGGTATTGGCCGAGTGTAATCCCGCAGCACGAGGTGACGATAGACAGCGGCAGTCCCGAATCGCCGATTTTGACAGAGTCGCCGTCGAATTGCGGCATCCAAGGGGCGGCTTTTGCGAGGTGCAGACGTTTAAGCCGGTCATAGGTATACCGGGTGACGCTGCGCCGTGTGCTGCCGTCGGCAAAGTACCGCGTGGTTATGACCGAGTCCTTCTGAATCCTCATGGCAACCGCCTCGGTATCGTAATAATTAAAATCCTGCATCGACTTGTATTCGTCACTTTCCCAACTGCCCTTGATACCCTTTACAAGTCTTTCGCAATGAAATCCGAGCGAGTACGAGACCGAGTCCACCACCGAGTACCGGTACTCGGTGGTCTCGGCAACGCGGCCCTTCTCATAGCGGATTACCTTTTTGAGCGGGGTGCGGTTGTCGATGTAGAGGTCTTTCCAGTAATAGTTGGAGGTGGCTCTAGAAAAAATCGAGCCGTCAACCCCCGGCGAAAAACCGCTGTACGGGACAAGGAAGCGGTCTTTGTCCATTTCATAACCATCAAGCATGCGCCCCATCCCGCCAACAAACGGGTGACGGCATCTCGACAGGTCATATTCGTAGTCGGTCATTATCCACTTGTCGAGATCTGTGCCGGTAATGGTTTCCGTGACCTTGCCATAGTAGACAACCGCATTTTCGGGTTGCGCACCCGAAAGGACTGACCCCGTTGACAATGTTGCGGTCAGCACATGCGCTATGCGGGTGACGGAATGTTCCTTCGTGCCTGACAGGGACGTGAACGCCGACTTGTCGAGCAGGGACAGGTCCATCGACAGGCGCTCGTCCATGTAGCCGAACGCCCGTGTGCGCTTTCTGCCCGACACGGCGTCGGCGGTGACTATCGAGTCTATGCGTATGCCCGGCTCGGGGCAGTAGGACGGCTTCCCGGTCATCTTCAGGTATTCGCACGAGTGGTTCATGCTGTAATAGAACCGCGTCTCGGCCCCCATCGCGTCGGTCATCGACCTGAGCGCCCCGTGGACGGCATAACGTATGTCAGACCGGCGGGCAGGGTCCCACTCGCCTTTTTCTGTTACAACAGTTGTGGTATTTGCGGCATTGTGAAAGCCGAAGAAGTCTTTTCCCGAAGCTCCCCCGGGTTTTGCATAATAACCAAACGTGCGTTTGTCCAGCAGCGTTTCCCCCGATTTGACAGTGACTTCCGAAAGGTAGTCGCTCACGGTCAACGAGATTTCTCTGACCACGGTGTTCTGTCGGTTTTTCACCCGGAATCCGGCATAACACACTGACGGTTTCCTGTTTCCGGAAATATTCAAGGTCTTGTGTTCAAATTCCACTGTCGCCGTGCGCGTCGAAATGGACTTTATGAGTCTTTGGTCGGGAAAGGTGGTGATATACTCCGATGCCGTGCCACGGGTCGACCCGTCAGGCCTCACCACGCCGTTGTCGTTGAAACTCGTAGACCACCTGTAGGTGACCGACTTGGAATCGTCGGTCCTGTGGCGTTCCCATGACGGGATTTTGACATATTCGTAGAGGATTTCGTCGCGGCCCTCCGGCAGGACTATTTTGGACAGGTGCCATGTGGAAACACCGGTATAATCGGGAAGGTAAACGGGGCCGTTGCGGAATACATGCCGGTGCAGGCGGTAGCTGACATGTTCCTTTTCGGCAAAATAATACTTGGCGCCGTCGGGGGTCGTGATGACAAAGTCGCCCGGAGCCTCGGTCGAGGAAACCAGCTCTATCTTCAAATCGGATTTGGGGAGTGAGACCGGAGTACCCCCTCTGATATAAAAATTGCCGGAATATCCGGGGATATTGTAGGTATAGATATCGTAGTCGGCATCGGTCTCGTGCTGAAACACCGCCCTGAGGTAGCCGAGGTCGATACTTTCGCCACTGCCCCCGATGGCGCGGTGGTCTACACCCTTTGCCTCGTCGGGGAGGCCGACTATGCGGCGCGATATGGAGCCGCCGGCATTGAGCGTCCATCCCAGTCCCGCCGGCCCGGCAATATCTTCGACCCGCACACCCGAAGTGTGGTAGCTCAGCGAGATGCCGACCGTGTGGCCGCTCCCCGCGTCCCATGAGTAGAGCGGGATTTCCACGCCCAGAGCGCCCGTGGCATGCGTCACAGGGCAGTCGACATATTTCCCCAGCTGGCAAGCCTCGGGCGACGGCTCGATGACCATCCCCCTCAACGTGCGTGGGACCTCGAAAGTAGCATCCCCGCCGCCCGCGATCTGCCCGGCCGCCGGAATGACGGCTGTCAGCAGCAATAATATTTTCAGGGCACGGGAGAGCATAAAATGTGATGTTTTTGCAAGTATAGGTACTTTTGTTCTAATTTGCAAATTTTTACACGAATAAATTCATTATTCTGCGATTGAAAATTCTTTTGAAAATTCTTTTGTGCGCGATTTGGTAAAAAAGTTGGCGTTTTGTTTGTTTTGTGAGAAATTGTCTTTATTTTTGTGAAAAGTGTTTGATAAGTGCAAGCTGTGTTTTTGTTTTTTTAGACCGATATGTATAAACTTTATTTTTTCTTGTTGTCGGTAATCGTGTTGTTGCCTACAGAATTATGTGCCAGGCCGTGTTCTGTCACGCTTAATGTTGATAATCCTGCCGTGTTGTCGGCAACGTTTGAGGGCACCCCGGTGGAGTTGTCGGCGGGTGCTAACGTCCTGACGTTTGAGGGCGACGGGTATATGCAGTCGACAAAGCTTGAAGTCAATTCGACCAATCCAGATGTGATAATTGAGAGTGTTGTCTGTGAGACAGAAGGGTTCAACGCCCGTCCAGTTCAGAAGGGAATGAAATGGGAGATGTGGCTATATGAGGAAAACGACGGGTGTGTCTACACGGTCACTACCCATGACATGACTCCGCTTCGCACGGCGTCCTGCACGATTACCGTGCTTGACGACGGCGGCGGTATCGCTGCATCCCGTGGCGGCCATGCCTTTGAACTCGCGACGGGAGTCCAGACGGTGAAATTTGACCCGGAGAGCGAGACTGAATTTGTGTTCACGCTTAGTTCATGGGTCTCGTGTCACACTTTTACTGTTAATGGCGAGCCTGTCGAGAAACAGTATTATGAGTATGAGGTCAGTCTTGCCGACGGCGACGAGGTGGTGATAGCGGTGTATGACCCTGTCAACACTGTCCCGGTGCGTATAAATGTAAATCCTGAGGGAGTCGGGGCTATACGAAGCGTCGATGTGAATTATGTGAACATCGACGACTGGGCCGCCGGGTTTACGGTAAAGGCGGGCGAAAAGGTCGGTGTGTCCTATAATACCGACGATTATCACGTCAAGTCAATCACTGTCAACGGTGAGCCGCAGGCTGTCGGTTATACCCAAGTGTTAGCTGTGTCAGACCCCATCGAGATTGACATCTCGGCAGCTCCGTGGGGTGACATGACGCTTATTGTAAACGCCACGATTCCCGAGGCGGTGAAGATGTACTATATTGAGGATATAATCAATGAATATGGCGAGCCCGATGTCGTTTCCCGTGACCGTTTCGAGCTTGTGAGAGGCGAGAACAGGCTGCGGTTTCCCGAGCGTAACGCGCGGCTGGTGATTGTGCCGCGCTACGGTTATGCCACCGACATTACCGATGCCTCAGGTGACCCGATCGCAATCGAGGATAATTGTGTCGTGGACCCCTATGACGGAATGGTCATCAATCTCGACTCCCGTACTCTTGAATATGACGGCCGTTTCGCGATTTTCATCGATGGCAAGTATGGCCGAAACGAGATTACGACCCCCGGTGACACTCCCACGGTCGATTTTGACTTTGCCTGCTATGCCCACGCGTGGTCCGAGGACTGGGTTGATATAGAGCAGGGCGGTTACACGTTTGTCCCCATAATATCGCAGCATGACATTATGTGGCAGCTTGCAGTCATGGGGTGCCATGTGGGGAGGATGGATGTATATGCCGACGACATTCCTGTTTCTGACAGGATAGAGCATGAGATGTGGGGAGACTGGTATTCGGAGTACTTCAAACCGGTCAACGGCAGCGTGTTCCGTTTCTATCCCGGCGGTATGGAGGGGCGTGTCGAGTTGAGTTTTGACATCGCCGACGGTGGTGCCGGTGTCGAGGTTCTTGCCGACCGCATGAATCCCGTTGCTGATTTTACCACTCCTTATCTTGGTTTTCCTGCCCAAGAATTCAGTGTGCGCAACGCAGGCGGCCTTGCGGTCATGCTTGGCGACACTGTGCTTGAGCCGGATAGTGACGGCAACTACAGTTTCGCTGTCGATTCCGATGTTACACTCCGCATCGGGGACAGTTCGGGCATCACCGGCATTAGCTCCGATTCATCTGTCGGCGATACTGTCGTCTATAACCTTCAGGGCATACGCATGGGCCGCAGCCTTGATGACCTTCCGGCGGGAATCTACATTGTAAACGGCAGAAAAGTTGTCAAGTAGCTTTTCCGATCCATTGCCACAGAGAGTGTGTTGCTTTACAACACCCTCTCTGTTTTTTACCTCTCTGTTTTTTATATGTGTTATAGGAAGTGGAGACGGTTCTGGAGGTTTTTGAGGTAGATGCGTCCCACCATCACCTCTGCGTCTTGGAATGGGGCGAAAAGGTTGACTTTGGACTTGCCTATGAGCAGGACGTAGTCGATATTGACGATGTAGGACTGGTGAGTCTGGATGAATTTGGGCGACAGGTTGAGGATGTCGGTTGCCGATGAAGTCTTTTTAAGGGTGACGACAGTGTTGTCGCGGGTGATGGCCTCCCAAAGTTTGCGCTTGGAGTTGTAGCGGAAAAATCCTATGTCGCTGATGTGCATGACGCGCATTTCGGCAGTTACTTGTGTCAGAGCCACGACGATGCGAGTGTCAGTCTCGGGTGCCGTTTCGGGGAGTGGGTGTATGGAACTTATGTGTGAGCCGGTCGCAATGGTGTATCGGAACCGCTGTATGGTCTTGTCGAGCTCGCGGATGTCGATGGGTTTGAGCAGGTAGTCGTGCTCTCCCCGGTGAAAGAGTTTCCCGTCTGAGGCATATTTGTCATAATATGCTGTGTACATTACGGTGTAGGGCGGTTCGTCCATTTCGTTGATAGCCGATAGCAGTTCGAGTCCGTTTCCGTCGGGAAGGTCTATGTCGAGGAAAAGGAGGTCGGGGCGGTGTTGTTCGATAGTGGCGATTGCGCCTGCGGCATTGGCGGCTGAGCTGACTATTGACAGGTCGCTGTAGGCAGCGAGCATTTCGGTCAGCCGCTCGACGGCCCTCGGGTCGTCGTCGACAATGGTTACGGTTGAGGGAAATTCGTGGCTCATGGACTGGTGTGCTAAAAAAAATGCGGTTATCAAGCTACAAATTTAAATAAAATTCCGATTATTTAAGGGATATTGTTATTCGATAAAAATTAAACGTCGAAAAATCGTAACCAAATGCCGTGTAATTCGGCTTAAATGTCAAAAGTTTATGCGGTTATTGTCAACAAGTCGGGTACAAATGCAAATGTCGGCGATATGTGTAATAAAATGTAAAAATAAATAAATAAGGTTAAAAACAATGTTTCCATCGCGTAAAATGCGGTTATGGGGCTTCGGGGAGGGGGGGTGCAGGTTGCAGATGATGATAAAATATTGTAACTTTGCGGTGTTAAAGTCACGGAGGGGGCCTTGAGCTCCCTCCTTTGTTTGTTCAATCTCTTTTATCGATGCTTGACAAGAAAGAAATAATATCGTTAGTCGAGAAGGCAGTTGAGGGGACTGACGCGTTTATTGTGTCGGTCTCGGTTTCGGGTGCCAACGACATTGTGGTGGAGCTTGATTCTCCGACTGGAATCGACCTTGATTTCTGTGCCGAAGTGACCCGTGCAATCAACGAGGCCCTTGACCGGGATGTCGAGGACTACTCTCTTGAGGTGGGGTCGGCCAGCCTGACTGCGCCGTTCAAGGTCAGGGGGCAGTATGAAAAGCATCTCGGCGACGATGTCGAGCTGCTCACCTGTGACGGTCGAAAGTTGCGCGGCGTGCTTACCGCTGTCGGTGACGACGATTTCACAGTCGAGATAACCCGCAAGGTGAAAGAGGAGGGCAAAAAGCGGCCTGTCATGGTGGCGCAACCCGAGACGTTTGCCTACGGTCAGGTGAAGGAGGTCAGGTACTCCCTCAGCTTTAAATGAAATTCGTAAATCAAAAATAGTAAAACAATCATATCCCCATAGATAACAACAAATATGGCTAAGAAAGAGGAAGCTCCCAATATGGTCGAGCGCTTTGCTGAGTTCAAGGAATTGAAAAATATCGACAAGACCACGATGATAAGTGTCTTGGAGGAATCGTTTCGCAACGTGCTTGCCAAGATGTTCGGTACTGATGAGAATCTTGATGTCATCATGAACCCCGACAAGGGCGACGTGCAGATATTCCAGAATCTCGAAGTGGTGCCCGACGGCGAGGTGACCAATCCCAATATTCAGATTTCGCTGTCCGATGCCCGCGCAGACGAAGACCCCGATGTCGAGATAGGCGAGGAACACACCAAGGAGATTTTCTTTGCCGACTTCGGCCGTCGCGCCATCCTTAACCTGCGGCAGACTTTGCAGTCAAAGATTCTTGACCTTCAGAAAGAGGCCGTGTTTACCAAGTTTAAGGAACTTGAAGGGGAGCTGGTGACAGGCGAGGTGTACCAGACATGGTCCAAAGAGGCCCTTCTTCTCGACGACGACAAGAACGAGCTACTCCTTCCCAAGAACCAGTCAATTCCCGGCGACTACTTCCGCAAGGGTGAGACTGTGCTTGCCGTCATCCACAATGTGGAGAATAAAAACAACAATCCCAAGATAACGGTGTCGCGCACGAGCGACGTGTTCCTGCGCCGCCTCTTTGAGCGCGAGGTGCCCGAGGTTCACGACGGCCTCATCAACATCCGCGCCGTGGCCCGCATCCCGGGCGAGCGCGCAAAAATCGCTGTCGAGAGTTATGACGACCGCATTGACCCGGTGGGCGCATGTGTCGGTGTCAAAGGCTCCCGCATCCACGGCATCGTGCGCGAGCTGCGCAACGAAAACATCGACGTGATCAACTATACCTCCAACCCGTCGCTTTTCATCCAGCGCGCGCTCAGTCCCGCTAAGGTGTCAAGCATCCACCTCGATGAGGAGGAAAAGAAGGCCGAAGTGTTCCTGCGGCCTGAAGAAGTATCGCTCGCAATCGGTAAGGGAGGCTTGAACATCAAGCTCGCCTCAATGCTGACCGGATATGTAATCGACGTTTACCGCGACACCGAGGAGAACTTTGACGAGGATATTTATCTTGACGAGTTCAAGGACGAAATCGACGGATGGGTAATCGACGCGTTCAAGGAAATCGGCTGCATCACGGCCAAGAACGTGCTCAACACCCCTCGTCAGCTCCTTATCGACAAGACTGACCTTGAAGAAGACACTGTTGACAACGTGCTTGAAATCCTCCGGGCCGAGTTTGAGGACGATGACGAGCCTGCGGCTCCCGACGCAGCGGCCCCCGACGCACCCGAGGAACCCTCCGAGGATGCCGAGCCCGAGGCATGATTCAGGCCACGCCGCTGACCCTCCCCTCACTTTTTTAATAGAAAACCCTTCAAACATATATGGCGAGAATTAAAATTAGTCAAGCAGCAAAAGAATTTAACGTATCGATACCCACTGTGATAGAGCAATTGCAGAAAACGGGTATCACGATTGACGGGAGCAATCCCAACACCCGCCTCGACGAGAACGCTTATCGCGCACTTGTCGACGCGTTCCAGCCCGACCGCGCCCAGAAAAAGCAGTCAGACTCGCTTTCGGGCCGTGTCCACCAAGGAGAGCAGCGCCCAGCGGCCCCCAAGGAGGAGAAAACAAAGGAAACACCGCTGACTACGGTGCCGAAAGGTCCCAAAGTTGTCGGCCACATCAAACTGGACGCAAACAACGAGCCGGTGAAGGAAGAACCGGCTCCGGCTCCCGCAGAAAAACCGGCTGCTGAGAAACCTGTCGCCGAGAAACCTGTCGCCGAGAAACCGGTAGAGGCTGAAAAACCGGCAGAGGCCCCGCGCCCCGAAAAAGTCGAGGCTCAGGCTGCCCCCGCCGTCCCCGTACAACCCGAAAAAGCACCCGTGGCACCCCGCCGCGAGTCAGTCCCTCAGGACAAACCGGCTGAGAAACCTGCTCCCAAGCCGGCTGAGAAACCGGCACCCGCTCCGGCACCCAAGGAGGATAAACCTAAGGAAACCCCTCGCCCGGCTGAAAAACCTGTCGAAAAACCCGCCGAAAAACCGGCACCCGCAGTTCCTGCGTCACCCGTGAAGTCAGAGCCCGAAGTGTTCACACTCGGCACCACTCCTCAGGTTTCAGGCCCCAAGGTAATCGGCCAGATTGACCTCTCGGCACTGAACCAGTCGACTCGCCCCAAAAAGAAATCGAAGGAGGAAAAGCGCAACGAGCGCAAAGCTCAGTCTCAGGCCCAGTCACAGGGACAGGGCCAAGGCGGAGGTGACCGCAAGAAACGTCGCAGAATAGGCGGCAAGGAGAAAATCGACATTGAAAAGACTGCCGGTCAGGGCGGCAACGGTGGAAATGCAAACCAAGGCAACGGCCAAGGCGGAAACAACCGTGGCGGCAACAATAACCGTCGTGACAACGACCGCAACCGTGGCAACGGCAATAAGAACCGCGACCGCCGTCCCGTTCATGTGGAAGTCAACGAGGAAGACGTGCAGAAGCAGGTGCGCGAGACTCTCGCCCGACTGACCAATAAGGAAAAGGGTCAAAAGAAGGGCGCCAAGTGGCGCAAGGAAAAACGCGAGGCGTTCGCGTCGCGTGCCAGCGAGGCTGCCATGCAAGAGGCAGCCGAAAGCAAGGTGTTGAAACTAACCGAATTTGTGACCGCCAACGACCTTGCGTCGATGATGGATGTGCCCATCAACAACGTCATCGCAACCTGTATGAACCTCGGCGTAATGGTTTCAATCAACCAGCGTCTTGATGCTGAGACTATCAACATCGTCGCCGACGAGTTCGGTTTCAAGACCGAATATGTGTCGGCCGAGGTTGTCGAGGCAATCCATCAGGAAGAAGATACCGAAGACCAGCTCGTGACACGTCCCCCGATTGTCACCGTCATGGGTCACGTCGACCACGGCAAGACATCGCTGCTCGACTATATCCGCAACGCCAACGTTATCGCCGGCGAGGCAGGCGGCATCACGCAGCACATCGGTGCCTACAACGTGAAACTTTCCGACGGTCGCCACATCACCTTCCTCGACACCCCCGGTCACGAGGCGTTTACCGCGATGCGTGCCCGAGGCGCTAAGGTTACCGACCTCTGTATCATCATCGTGGCTGCCGACGACAACGTCATGCCGCAGACCGTCGAGGCAATCAACCATGCCTCGGCAGCAGGTGTGCCCATCGTCTTTGCCATCAACAAGATAGACAAGCCCACCGCCAACCCCGACAAAATCAAGGAGGAACTCGCCGCCATGAACTATCTTGTCGAGGACTGGGGCGGAAAATATCAGTCACAGGACATTTCGGCCAAGAAAGGCATCGGCGTTGACGAGCTTATGGAGAAGGTTCTCCTCGAAGCCGAGCTGCTCGACCTCAAGGCCAATCCCGACCGCAACGCGACCGGCTCGATTATCGAGTCGTCGCTCGACAAGGGTCGCGGATATGTGGCCACGGTGCTTGTGCAGAACGGAACGCTCCATGTGGGCGACACCATTCTTGCCGGTACCCACTACGGTAAAATCAAGGCGATGTTCAACGAGCGCAACCAGCGCATCAAGGAGGCCGGTCCCGCCGAGCCCGCGCTGATTCTCGGTCTCAACGGCGCACCCACCGCAGGCGACGCGTTCAATGTCATGGACACCGAGCAGGAGGCGCGCGAAATCGCTACCAAGCGCGAGCAACTGCAACGCGAGCTGGGTCTCCGCACCAAGAAGATTCTCACGCTTGAGGATATCGGCCGCCGACGCGCCATCGGCAACTTCCAAGAGCTCAACATCATCGTCAAGGGTGACGTTGACGGCTCAATCGAGGCGCTCAGTGACTCGCTCATCAAGCTCTCGACCGAGGAAATTCAGGTCAACGTGCTCCACAAGGCTGTAGGCGAAATCTCGGAAAGCGATGTGACTCTCGCTGCCGCATCCGATGCCATCATCATCGGTTTCCAAGTGCGCCCCTCGCTGGCAGCACGCCGCGCCGCCGAGCGCGACGGTGTCGAAATCCGTCTCTACTCGGTTATCTATCAGGCAATCGAGGAGGTCAAGGACGCGATGGAAGGCATGCTTGCTCCCGAAATCAAGGAGGAAGTCATCGGTACGGCCGAAGTCCTTCAGACATTCCACATTTCCAAGGTCGGCACCATTGCCGGAGCCATCGTGCGCGAAGGCCGCATCAAGCGCGGTGCCAAGGTGCGCCTGATCCGCGACGGTATCGTCAAGTACACCGGCGACCTCGGATCTCTCAAGCGACTGAAGGATGATGTCAAGGAAGTGACCTCGGGTTATGACTGCGGTATCAGCATCGCGGGATATAACGACATCCGCGAGCGTGACATCATCGAGGCTTATGAGGAAGTCGAAGTGAAGAAAACGCTGTAAACAAGTAACAGATAACAAATTTCAAATAAAAAATGGCGGATAAAAGATGGTTAAAGCTCTTTTATCGGCCATTTTTTGAAATATGTTATTTTTTATTTGATATCTGTTATTTGAAATATGTCATTTGATATTTTTTATCTGACAACATGGTCCACATCAATATCGGGTCAAATCTGGGTGACCGTAGGAAGATTGTCGCCAAGGCTGCCGCGATGATCGAGGAACGGTTGGGCATAAAGGCTCGCCGTGCCCCGCTGGTAGAGACTCCGGCGTGGGGATTTGAATCGGCCAACAAGTTTCTCAATCTCGGAATCGCTTTTGAGACCGGGATTGACCCTGTCTCGCTGCTACGCGTCCTCGGCGAGATTGAACGGTCAATCGACCCGTCGCCCCACCGTGACGCATCGGGTGGCTACATTGACCGCGCTATCGACATAGACCTTATAGCGGCGGGAGGCACGGTAATCGAATCGGCTGAACTGACCCTGCCGCACCCTCGGATGCGTGACCGGCGTTTTGTCCTCCTTCCGATGGCCGCACTGGAGCCTTCGTGGATAGACCCGTTGTCGGGTAAAAGCGTCGCCGTGTTGCTCGCCGAGGAGTGGAAGGGGCGGCTGCTTGATGCCGCAAATCCTGACAAGAGAGCCGTCCTCTCGCGTTTCTTCAAGACGGGGCCGGGAGAGTATGGCGAGGGAGACGTGTTTATCGGGCTGACCGTGCCCGAGAACCGGGCGATTGCCCGCGATTACTACACGGCGCCGCTTGAAACGGTTGCCTGTATGCTCCGGAGTCCCGAACATGAATACCGCCTGTCGGGTTTTCTTGCCCTCGTCGCGCGCTACAAAAAGCTGCGCGACCCGGAGGAAAGGCGCAGGACGGTGGATTTTTACCTCGACAATGCCGAGCGGGCCAACAACTGGGACCTCGTCGACCTGTCATGTTATGAAATCGTCGGGGCGCATGTCGTCGCAACCGGCGAGACCGACATTCTCGACGGCCTGAGCGATAGCGGCAACCTGTGGCGCGAGCGCATCGCGATAGTCTCGACAATGGCGATGGTGAGGGCGGGTGACATGTCCATGACGCTGAAACTCGCTGAAAAATACCTCACGCATCCCCACCAGCTCATTCACAAAGCTACCGGGTGGCTTCTTCGCGAGGCGGGCAAGCGCGACATTGGCGCGCTGACAGGTTTCCTTGACCGTCATGCCGCCGAGATGCCGCGCACGGCACTGCGCTATGCGGTTGAGAAGCTGCCCGAGGAGCGCAGGCATCACTACATGAAACTGAAGTAAAAGATTAAGATATGGCCAAAATATCGGCAACAATACTGGTCTACAACGAGGAGAAACGCATCGCGGCGTGTCTCGACTCTCTCGTCGGTGTGGCTGACGAAATAATAGTGGTCGACTCGATGTCGACTGACTCGACAGTGGAAATCTGCCGCCGCTACGGCTGCAAAATCTCCCGCCGCCATCTTGACGGGTACGGGGCGCAGAGGCAGTATGCGACCTCGCTGACAACCCATCCTTATGTCCTGTCGCTGGATGCCGACGAGGTGTTGTCGCCGGCGTTGCGCAACTCGATAATCTCACTGAAGGAAAGCGGACTTGAAAAGCACCGCGTCTACTCGATGTCGCGGCTTAATTTTTACTGCGGCGTTCCCGTTCGCCGCTGCGGGTGGTATCCCGACTTGCAGATACGTCTTTTTGACAAACGGTATGCCAACTGGAACCTGCGCGACGTTGCCGAGCGGGTGATATTCCGTGACACAGTCCGTCCGTGCCGTCTCGATGGTGACATACTTCATTACCGTTGTGACACGCATGAAATGTTTGAGGCTGTCAACAACAACCATGCCGCCATCCGCGCCCGTGTCATCGCGACTGAAACAGACTATATAGCCGCCGGTTCGCCGCTGCTGCACGGGCTGAAGGCGTTTCTCTCCACATATATCGCCCTCGGGGGGATTCTCGACGGACGCGCGGGGCGTGCCATCTCGCGCGAGGCTTTCCGCTCCGAGATGCTTGCCTACAGCGTGGCAAAACGGCTTATCAGGAAAAGAAAATCGGGACAGGATGAGGGGTAAGCCTTTCCTGTCCCGAAGTTTCATGTCTTGACGCTGTTATCGGATTATAACCTTTGTCGCTTTGTCGCCTTGGCGGCGGATGTAGATGCCGGGCGCGGGGTTGGTTACACGCTGCCCGCACAGGTTGTAGTAGGTTACGGGGCCGTCGAGGGTGTTTCCGTCGGTTTCGATGCCTTCAATCTTGCTCTGGCCGGGGATGGCGATGCGTGATTCGCGGGCAAGCTCGTCGTTGGTGGTAAAGCTCCATATATTCCAGTCGGGGAAGTGAAGGACGCATGCGTCGGGCGGGAAACTGATGACCCCGTCAAGGTATGTGGCCACATATTGCGGATATGTCTCCATGTAGTCTTCGATAGTGGGGCACTTGGCCGGTGAGATGAAGTTTTCGCAATGGCTGTAGACGACAACCGTCCCGCGGTCGGGATGGTTGAATCCGGTTTCCTGATAGGGGAGGATGACGAAGTCGGGGTTGGTTGCATCGATAATCAGGTCGGCATCGGAGCCATATTGAGAAAAGGCGCCTTTGAGCCTGAAGTATCCGGGGCGGCGGTCATGTTCCTCGACAGTGACGGTGGTGGTTATGGCATCGCCCTTGAAATAGGGGCCGCAGAAACCGTCGGTAAACTCTGATTGGCCGAGAATGTTCCAGTCAGACCGGGCCTCGCCTCCGGGGAGCACTATTTTGAACTCGCCCTCGTAGTTCACGGGCAGAAACTCTCCGACTTCTTCGGAATACCATGCAAAGCTCTTCATCGGGAAATAAATCACATTGTCTTCGAGTGACCCGTAAAGATCCATAGTGTAAAATCCGCCTTCGGGGACAAGCTGTGAAAAGTAGTAAGAGTATTCAAAGTATCGATAGGCTATGAAATCCTCGCAGTATACATTTTCGGGATCTGATGCGTCGACATATAGATACTCGCTGTCGGCCGCGCCTATTATCTCGGCAATCGGCGATCCTTCGCAGTAGGGAATCATGCGGTAGTATCCGGGAAGCGCGTCGCTTTCTTCGATTTCGATTTCCCAGTGGAGACCGCGTTCTACTTGGTCGAATATGGTCAGCAGGCCTTCATACCATACGCCGGTTCCGACCGAGTGCCATCCGTCTTCCACGATGCGGGCCGGGGCCGATTCTTTTTTTAGCTCGATGGCCGGTGATTTTGATCTGTTTCCCGGTTTCAGTTTGCGGGGAGAGGCCGAGGCGGCCGTTGTCATTGTTACTGTGATGAATAATGTGACAATCAGGGTGTAAAATTTTCGCATAAATATCTTTTTGTGATTAATATTAGTGTTTGTGTTGCAAAAGTATTTATTATTATTGGTTTTGAAAACGCGCAGTGATTTATTTAACTAAAATTATGAAATTTGTGTTGGTTTTCCCTCGGGTGCTTATATATAGGATAAATGTTAAATTGGATATGTTTTACAACATAATTAAAAAACATTTTGTACCTTTGCAGCGTTTTAAGGAATATAAGATAGACAAAGATTGTTTTAGGTAATTAAATTTTTGAGTTATGCTGAATTTTATCAAAAAGGCCGCAAAATGGTATTGCGAGGCCAGTGCCCAGATTTATGTTCATGACAATGACCACGGGCATGTGAACAGAAGAGTATGTTAACATTTTACTGATTACAGAACGTCCCTTGTCAATTGTGACAAGGGACGTTTTTTATCGCGTGATGGCCATCGCGAGTGAGTCGCGACGGGAACGGAAGGAGTTGAATGTTTCGAAAATATCCATCAATGCGATTAGGGAGTTGCTGACCTGCGTGTCAATGGAACTTGAGGAGACCGACGGACTGACATCCTGTCCCTGCAATAGTCCGGAGACTCCCGAAATCTGCCGGAACATCGATATCTGAAGATTAAGCATCTGTGACGCGGCGGGATTGACGTTTCCGGTTGTCAGTTGGAATGGCATCTGTTCGCAATGTCTCGACAGCGGAATCACGCCTCCGGGGACATTCCACATGTCAACGGCCTGCTGGACGGTATACCCCTGCGGCAGTGCACCTTCGGGCAGAACCAAAAGGCTTTTGGCCGAGGCTGACATCATCTTGTCAAGAATGGTGATGGTGCGGTTGATGTGGAGCTGGTTGTCGACGACATCCTCGATAAAGGGATGGACCTCCCCGTCGGTCAGCGGGTAAAGGGTGATGGCAAACGGGTGCATACCCGAGGGAAACGGGGATGCGGTTTCGTCGAGCAGGGTGCCGTCGGGGGCGAAATATCGGCACACCCATTTTGCGTCGAAAACAGCCGGGTTGTCGGGACCGGGGGTTATGTCGCGGGTCCACACCTCGATAACGCGGCATCGCGAGGGGTCGGAGGGGAGGTGAAAGACGGCCTCGTCGGAGGGGGCAAACAGGCTTGCCTGTGTGAACGGAACGCTGCGTGACAAGTCGGCGCCATAGGTTTCGGTTATAAATCTGTTGCGCTTGGCATCTCCGTGGCCGAAACGCATGATTGTCTCGGGCAGGGTCCATTCGTGGAGCATTCCGATCAGCTCCATGTCGCTGCCTCGCGGGTCGGTGAACCGGGAGAAGAACACGCGCGAAGGTGACACGTTGTCGACCCATGTGCCCTGATACCCGATGCGCCGTTCGTAAATGACGCGCTGCACGGCGCATCCCGAGATGAGAAATTCCTCCAGCAGGCGGCTGTCAAGCTCGTTGAGGTTGTTGCGGGCGGCCATGTCGGGAGGTAGGGTTGACACAAATGAGCGTTCTGATGAGACAAGGGCGCGGAAACGCCCCACCACGCTCTTGACGAGGTTGCGCAACAAGTTGTTGGTCAGGGGATACATGCCGTCTTTGCGCATACGGTCACCTTCGGTCATTGTAACGCCGTCTTTTCCGACGGTCTTGTCGTCCCATTGACGGCCGTAGGTGAAGTTTTTCATACGGGTGCGCACACGGCGCATCTCGCCGCATGCCATCCAAGCATCGCGGGCGGAAGTGAATTGTGGAAACATGTTGACAAATAATTGTTATGGATTATGGATGAGGTTTGGAGGTTGTTATGAAACACCCTCTAAATCAGGTCGAGTGCGCGGGTGTCGATGGGGTAGGATCCCGGGTCGGGGTCGCGCACGACGGTTAGAGTGGTAAGGCGGCCTCGCGGAGGGACTGAACAGAGAGTCAGAACTCCGCCGCAGTGAATGGCGACGGGGGAGGATGACCCGGCGCGGGTGAACTTGTGGCGTTGCCGCCGTGCGGTGGGCGAATGCGGGTCGGTGACTATCTGCGCGGGACAAGGCCACGACGAAACGACGACTTCTGTCACGCGACGGATTCCGGGCGGCAACGGTATGCGCGCAACCCCGTCGGGGTCACGCGACATTGCGACCTCCGTGGCGATGTCGGCAGTCACAAGCAGGTCGGGCGGCGCGGTGTCGAGCAGATTGAAGTACCAAGCCTCCATTTCGGCGACAACGATGGAGTCGAGGTCGATACCGTCGGTGCGCGTTACCGAGCAGTCGTTTCGCAGTGGCTCGTGATAGCGGTGGAGCCGCCACCGGGCAATCATTTCGGGTTGAGAAAGAGTAGTTTTCATAATAACACACAATTTTTATGGATAATTTACATCATGGACCGGATGTGCAAAGGTAATGCCGCGGAGCTGTGTTTTTGGTGCGATTATGTCGCATTTAGCGAAAAAATGAGTAATTTTGTGTGAGAATCAAAAGATAAAGCACTCCTGTATATGGCAAAGAAGATAGTAGAGACCCCGCTGATGAAACAGTATCTTCAGATGAAGGCAAAGCATCCCGATGCGATACTGCTGTTCAGGGTGGGGGATTTTTATGAGACGTTCAGCGAAGATGCCATCACGGCCTCGGAGATACTTGGAATCACCCTGACACGCCGTGCCAACGGGGCGGCGCAGTCGGTGGAGCTTGCCGGGTTTCCGCATCATGCGCTTGACACCTATCTTCCGCGCCTCGTGCGCGCCGGAAAGCGCGTGGCTATATGCGAGCAGCTTGAGGATCCCAAGACCACCAAGAAACTGGTCAAGCGCGGCATCACCGAGCTTGTGACTCCGGGCGTGGCCATCAATGACAATATCCTCGACCACCGCGAGAACAATTTCCTCGGTGCGGTGCATTTTGCCAAGCAGGGCGCGGTCGGCGTGGCGTTTCTCGACATATCGACAGGGGAGTTCATGACAGCCGAGGGCGACACTGACTATGTGGGGAAACTTCTCTCCAACTTCGCTCCCAAGGAGGTGCTTGTCGAGCGCGGGAAAAAGGCGTTGGTAAAGGAGGCTTTTGACGACAGTTACCTGCTGTCGGAGCTTGACGACTGGATGTTTACCCCCGAGGCCGCCCGTGACAGGCTGCTGAAACAGTTTGAGACCGCGTCGCTGAAGGGATTCGGTGTCGACCATCTACAGCTTGCCGTCGTCGCGTCAGGAGCGATACTTCATTATCTCGACATCACGCAGCACACCGGGTTGAGCCACATCACGTCGCTTGCCTGCATCGAGCGCGACACCTCGGTGCGTCTCGACCGTTTCACGGTCAGGAACTTGGAATTGTTTCACCCGATAGGGGAGGGGGGCAAGAGCCTGCTTGACATCATAGACCGCACTGTCAGCCCGATGGGGGCGCGCCTGTTGCGCCGGTGGTTGTCGTTCCCGCTCAAGGATGCCGCCGAAATCAACAAGCGTCTCGATATAGTGGAATACTTTTTCAAGCACCCAGACGACCGCGAGGAGTTGCGCCGCTCGCTGGAGCATGTCGGGGACTTGGAGCGATTGACCGCCAAGATTGCCGCCGGTCGCGTGTCTCCGCGCGAGCTCGTGCAGGTCAAGACGGCACTGTCGATGATAGGGCCTGTAAAGAGACTGTGTGAGGAATCGGGAGAACCGGCGTTGCAGTCGATAGGGGAGCAGCTGAACCCCTGCGACACCATAGCCGAGCGCATCGCGCGCGAGATTGCCGACGACGCGCCCGCCGCGCTCAACCGAGGAGATGTAATCAAGGCCGGAGTCGATGCCGAGCTTGACGAGTTGCGCGACCTCGCCCGCAGCGGCAAGGACTATCTGCTCGCCATCCAGCAACGCGAGATTCAGGCAACCGGCATCCCGTCGCTGAAAGTGGCGTTCAACAATGTTTTCGGTTACTATATCGAGGTGACCAACACCCACCGCGACAAGGTGCCCGCCGAGTGGATAAGGAAACAGACACTGGTCAACGCCGAGCGTTATATCACGCAGGAACTGAAAGAATATGAGGAAAAAATCCTCGGGGCACAGGACAAGATTGCGATTATCGAGCAGCGTATTTATACCGCGCTTGTCACCCGCATGACCGACTATATCCCAGCTATACTTCTCGACGCGTCGCTGCTGGCGCGCCTCGACGTGTTTGGCGCGTTCACCCGCGTGGCCCTTGAAAACCGCTACAACCGCCCTGTCGTGGACGATTCGCTTGAACTCGACATCACCGAGGGGCGTCATCCCGTCATCGAGCGTGAGTTGCCCCTGGGCGAGCCGTATATCACCAATTCGGTCAGCCTTTCCAACGAATCGACGCAGATAATGATGATTACCGGTCCCAACATGTCGGGTAAGTCGGCGTTGCTGCGACAGACCGCGCTGATAGTGCTGATGGCCCAGCTGGGGTCATTTGTCCCCGCCGAGAGTGCGCGCATCGGGGTTGTCGACAAGATTTTCACCCGTGTCGGCGCGAGTGACAACATCTCGCTCGGCGAGTCTACTTTCATGGTCGAGATGAACGAGGCGGCCTCGATTCTAAACAACATGAGTCCCCGCTCGCTGATACTTTTCGACGAGCTCGGGCGCGGCACGTCGACCTATGACGGCATCTCCATAGCATGGGCCATCGTCGAGCATATCCACAACTGCGGCGACATCCGTCCCAAGACGCTTTTTGCGACCCATTATCACGAACTGAACGAGATGGAGCGCAATTTCCCGCGCGTTGTCAACTATAACGTGTCGGTCCGTGAGATTGACGGCAAGGTGGTGTTTCTGCGCAAGCTTGCGAGGGGAGGGTCGGAACACAGTTTCGGTATCCATGTCGCCAGGCTGGCGGGTATGCCTCAGTCGATTGTGAAACGTGCCGGCGAGGTGTTGCGCCATCTTGAAAAGGTCAACCGCGACACCGACAGCGAGATTTCGCGTAATCTGGGCGATGTGTCGTCTCCTGCCGAGGAAGGGGTGCAACTCTCTTTCTTCCAGCTCGACGATCCGGTGCTGGCACAGCTGCGCGACCAGATTCTCGGCCTCGACATCGACAACCTCACCCCGATGGCCGCCCTCAACAAGCTCAACGACATCAAGAGCATCCTGACCGGGAGATGAATTAACCCCATCGCATAGTAGCGATAAGCCGCTAAAGTGCATGGCAGCCGGTCTTGACAGGGAATGACCGGCAGGTACGCCGCCGTAAAATAAGATATGTGCTCTTGACCACACGCGGCCCGCACCTAAAGGCGCGGTTGCATGTGGCTAACGTTGACACGCGGCCATGCCGCGTAATCGGCGGCTCTGCCGCAAATAGGAAAGTTACTGTTCTGAGTGACTGGTGAATCTGTGTCGTGTCACGACGCGACTATGGGAACAGCCTCAATATAGTGAAAAGCCGCGGAGCGGCGAGGCCATACCCTAAAGTCAGCGACCTCGCGCCCGCAGAGAACAACGCGTAAAACATCTCTACGCACCCCCTCGGGGTGCACCCTCGCTAAACCCCATGTGGTCACTTCAAGACCACATGGGGTTTAGCACACGAGACACCTCAGAGGGTGTTGCAGAACTACCCTGATAAAAGCCTGTGAGATTGAATATTTTGGAAAAATCGGAAAGTATTCGAGATTAGTTCGAATATTCAACTCTCAGGAGGTTAAAAATCGACTGCAAATAAAAAAATAGCGAAAATCGGTCTTTTCAGGCCGATTTTCGTATGTTTTTATGCAATTTCAGTATATTAAGAGC
>Ga0209064_1000867_pt1 | contig 59552 bp, 57 predicted proteins | sample Inofromicrocosms_FD_187498 | JGI IMG/M metagenome (GOLD analysis project Ga0209064, IMG submission 187498) | Mouse cecum microbial communities from Vienna, Austria - Inoculum for glucosamine and mucus D2O microcosms (SPAdes) (version 2) | ecosystem: Host-associated > Mammals > Digestive system >...
TTGGGAAAACCGCTGTTTGGATTTTCGCAATTCAAACAAGTTAAGCCTGTATCTAAGCAAATTGGTGAAATAGTTAGCGTAAGCTAACGAACCACCAAGCCCCAGAATTCATTCTGGGGTAGTTGACAAAACAAAATGTAGAAAATTATGTAAGATTACGAAATATATATTGTTTGACTTCTGCGTACATAGAAAGGTAAATAGGGTATGACATATTTATTTAAATTCAATAATATTAAATATAATTCAATAAAGGAATTTGCGAGTAAATATTCAATTAGTCAAACCGTAGCAGTTAATTTATTGGTGTCGCATGCAACTTTTGATACAAATGCAATTAACCAGATATTGCAAACAGGAAGCTCACAAAATAAAATCTTTATTGATAATGTGGAGTATGTATCGTTAGAAAGTGCTGCAAATGTACATGATATGAGTCGAAGCCAGTTAAAATATAATTTGTCAATATTTGGCTACAAAACGAATATAGTATTTGATAAAAAAATATCAAGTAATGATTTTGGTCATTTTCGACTCAATTCTCAAAGTTGCCCACTAATTGTTGCAAATATAAAATTTAAATCGTTAGATGATATTTGCAAATATGCAAGAATACCACAATCACGCTTGCTTAAAAATATTCGTACTTATGGTACAAAATCAATGCATGTTTTTGATATGCATAATTCAGACTCGAAACATAAAATTATATTTAATAATTTAGTGTTTTCAAGTAAGGGACAAATGATGGGATTACTCGATTTACACCATATACCTAGTAATACAAAGTCTGAGTCTGATCTTGCTAAGTTTATTGATTCAGACAAGTTTGTCAATGTTAACCGTATCTACTTAAATTTACCTGGTTATGTTCAAAAAGATTTTAAAAACTTAGTTAGATCACAGACTACTATATTTACAAAGAGAGGGACATTAATAAAATTGAAAGCCGTTTTACAATTTTATTATGATTACGATTTTCTAAAATAAACTTACAATGTCTTTGACAATTTTCAGCTTATGGCAGGTACGTATTTTGTAACTTCGTCTAATGTATCTTATGTAAAGTAAATATATAAAAAGAAACTGCCTAGCACATGCTAAGCAGTTCTCAAGTAAGCTAAACCATGCTATAATTTATTCAGGCAATGAATGAATTATTGATCAAACAATTGGGCTGAGAGTTTAGCAAAGTGCTTCTTGTTTCTAGTGTACTACCAATACACCACCAGCCAAGCACATTAAAGGACTCCTTCAAGAGAAATCACCTCTATTGTTTGAACTAGTGGACTGATAGGCAGTCCACTTTTTTATTATACCAGCTTTATTAGGTTAATTAGCTCTGTATGTAATTATTAAAAGACCGCTTTAGAGTAGATTTCTAAAGCGGTCTTTTTATAGTTTTCGTCCACATTTTGGACAATAGTTAATTTCTAAATCTTCGCTAAAATTCCCGTCCCAAGAGAATTCCTCAAAATGTAACTTCGACTTATCTATGGATACAGAAATGAAATAATCATAATCATCTCCACCACAAGTAAATAACTCTGTACCATTATCAATGCTACAATAGGGACATTGTTCTTTACTCATCTTTAACAACTCTTTCTTAATTTTTTATTGATAATTATTGATAAGCGGCCGATAGTTGACTGCAAGTTCAATATATATTCGTCAATTGCTTGTACTTAGCTTAGAATGTTTACTATTATTTTTTTTCTCTAGATCTTTTATCTCTTCCTAACATTCTAAGTAATCCTTTCTTAATTAAAAAAATTCCACTGTGTTTAATTTTTAGCTAAATCAGTTAGCTGCTTTTGGTATTTGTCTTGAATTGCTATTAAACGTTTTGAAGCTTCATTTTGAATTTTATCAGCATCCAATTGAATTTGCTTAATTGTTTTAACTTGATCAACAAGACTTTGCCAGGAATTTTCTAAAACCTTTTCATCAACAACTCCCTGCACATTTTGTTGGGCAATAGTAATTGATGAATCATGCATTTGCTTAGCATTTTCTGTTAAAAGACGATTTGTTAGCTTGTGAACATCCGCTTGCATTCTAACAGCTTCTTCTTGTCGAATTAATGCAATTCGCATTGCTACTTGTGACCGCCATAGGGGAATAGTATTAGTGATTGATTCATTGATATTATCAATGAGAGCTTTATTTGAAGCTTGGATCATTTGGATTTGAGCGCCTTGCTGATAAACAGTCTGTTGTGTTAATTGTAGATTATAGACGCGTTTTGATAGACGATGTCTAAATGCACGTGCCTGCTGTAACTCCTGAGCTAATAGTGCATTAGTGGGATTAGCGTGAGTCTTGTCAATAAGTCCTGGTAAAGTTTTAGTATCTAATTCATTTAGCTTTAAATTACCAGCATCAATATAATCTTGAGCTCTTTGATAATAAGTACGGCTGTCTTCCAATAAATTGGTTAGCATGTCATTATCAGTTTGTAGAGATTTTGAGTCTTCCTCTAAGGCATCAGCAATAGTGTCAATATTTGCACCCAGGGTTTGTGCCTGAGCTTGCATTTTGTAGGCATAGTGTTTAGTTTTTCGAAAGACTTTGCCCAAAATATTGTTGGATTGCTTAGTCATTTGTTTATCATCTTTAATTTTTACAACTAATTCGTTTAAGTGTGTACTAATAGAATTAGTATCACGTTGATTTAAAGCATCCATAATTGAACGACCAGCTGAATCAAGCTGATTTTGCAGATCAGTCCCAAAATTATCAAGACTAGATTGACTATTAAGTTCCTCTTTTAAGGATAAAGCGTGTTCAGTAGGATTAGCTGGTAAGTTAGGAGTTTTAGAATCATTAGTGTTTAAAGCATTATTTGTAATTTTAGTCATTTTTATTCTTCTTTCTAATCTTTATTGCTTTCTTTAAATAATTTTGAGTAGTATTCATTTAAGTGATCTTCATCTAACTCTGATACTTTATTATTAATGATTGCCTTATATTGTTTTTGATTATATTCATTGTTGATAAATATATAAACGGTATTTATTATCTTTTTAAGATGCTCATTTAGAGAATTCAAAGTATTATTTGTTTCAGTAATAATTTCATCATTAGGTATTAAATTTTTGTCATTTAAAACTTTAATAGCAACTGGTAATTTTTTACATAACTTACTATCAGTTAAAGCCTGTTTAATGAGAATTTTTGCTTCTTGTTGATGATTTGGAAACTTTAATTCTTTTAAAAATAAATCTAACGCTATTAATAAAGCTTTGGTTTCTTGGAAGTTTTTATATTGCATTGCTTTATTAACTTTATATAAATCAAGTAATTCCGGATAAGGTGAAAAGCTAGTAGAACACTTATAAACTATTTCATCTAAATCTAGTGTTCTTGGAGTAGTATCGGCAATGATAAAGATGCTGGTGATTAGGTAGACTGACATAACTATTTCTAGAGAAATATAAAGGAAAAGATGGTGAGCATAAAGATAATCGAAGCCGCCTGTAGAAACGGCCCAAAGGACAATAGATAACATATTTATATCATTTAGAAGCGAAATATACTTAACTAATTGTGAATATTCTGAATAGGAAAGCTTTGTTTTAGCTTTTTTTATTGATATTTTATTTCCAAGTGTCTTAATGCCATCTATAACACTAAAGCTTCCTACACTGGCTATTACGTTTAATACTAGATTAATAAAAATAAGTATAAGCAGTAAAACTCTCATAAAAGCCTCTTTCTAAATAGTAGATATTATTTTTTGTCATTTAAAAGTTTTGAATAATAGTCATTTAAGTGTTTAGAATCAAGTTTGTCGACTTCATTATTAATAGATGCTTCAAACTGAGAAGTAGAATATTCAAGTTCAACAATATTAATTAATTTAGTAAGTATATCTTTTAGTTCGACTTGTAAACTTGCCAACAATGAATTTACCTGATCGACCACTTGGCTATTTGGCTTAAGATTCTTATCATTTAAAATTTTTGTAACGATTTTAATCTGTTTCTCTAAATCATTTTTGAATAAGGCTTGTTTAAGCAATACGTCTGCTTCTTTTTGATGTTGAGTAGTTTTAATATTTGCTATTAAAAAATTGATACGTTTAATAAGATCACATACATCAAAATAGTTATCATAGGGCTTAACATTTGTTGCGAAAATCAAATTTATCAACAAATGTTGGCTATCTGAACTATCTGAAATAGGCTTATATTTTGAGTTGTCATATGTAACATTGAAAAAGCTTTGATTAATCAGGTTAGAAAAATTAAGATTGATTAATCTACGTACAAATGTACTCAAATAAATAGTTGCAAATACTAGATAAGTCAGTGAGAATAGCTGAGAAACTAAAATAATAACTTTAATATTGTTTTGCTTAATATCAACACAAATGTAAGAGAAGAAGAGAGGTAAGTCCACTAACAGTAAAAAATTAACAATAGAAGACACTGTTTTAGTTCTTTGATAAAACAGTGTTTTTTTTATTAAAGCGCGATATGCGTTGACTTTACTATTGTCAAATGTAAGATCGGTAGAATAATGAGCATATTTGCTATGTAGCCTTTTTTCTGCAGAACTTAAGGTGCTATTTGGCATTGCAGATCGGTTAAAAGCAAATTTGAGTAGATTTGTATAATAGAGTCCCCATTCTCGGCTAATTGCAGTGTAGTATTTAAAATAAGTGCATGTATCGCATGTGTTTTTATGTATATTGTACTTTAGCTCTTTATGTTCACTAATAGCATTAATAAATTCGTTAATAAACACGGTACTTTTAATTCTTTGAGGAATTTCATTGATTAGAAGGTCGAATACGGAGTCATTGTTTGACTTTATAACTGCGATAGTGATAAATAAAAAAGTCAATATAGTAAATAGCAATATTATAGTGAAATCCATCTTTAATCCTTTCGAAATTATTTATAAATTAATTCGCCATTTTTATTTGGTATGATCACTTGATGAGTTAAAAATATTTTTAATATTTTAGTCGTACATTGAGGGATAGCTAACTTCAGAATTATATGTGGATCATTTTTAAAAATTAGATCTCTAATAAAATAGCTTCCTTGAATTAACATTTTAACTTCTTCGTTAATTTGCCAAGGTAGTGTAATGCATGAACCATGAATACATTTTCCCCTATTAAACATGTAGTAAATAACTAATTGAAGTACTATATCATTCCTGTTCAACCCATAGCCTTCGATTAGATCCTCATTTCCTTTAAATATTTCATCAAAAGTAGTTTTCAAACTATTAAAAAAATAATTTCTTTTCTTTTTGAGATTTTCTTGTTTACGTTGCTGCTCTTTTTCTTCTTTAATTCGGAGACGTTGTTGTATTTTATCTTGTTGTAACTTTTCTTGACGGATTTTTTCTTTTGAAATACGGTCTTGTTCGTCTGCAAATAAAGAATCAAGAATTTTTTTATCATGGTCGTATAGGGGTAAGTTAGTTACACGAAATGCTTCAAATAATTCTATTTTTTTAGGTGACAGTTGGCTCAACAAATGCTTTCTTTTCAAGAAAGCATACTTGCTTAAAGGAAACCTTACTCCATTGTGATATTTACTAATAATCATATCTGTTCCTCTATCAATCTGATGATTAATATGAGTTACCTGCTTGATGACATTCAGTGGAATTTGTGCTTCCTGCTCAAGATGATTTCTACCAAATTTTTTCTTAGATCCACTAGATGATTCACATGTATACAGAAATTTTACGTGCTTACCACATGCGCAAATAAGTGGAGACTTCTTAGGATTGTGAACATCATATAAAGGATAGACATCTTGCCGTATAATTTTCCAAAAAGCTCCCTTTTGATTTAATTGAGTAAATAATGCTGAATTAATCTTATATCTTTTATATTTTTGTAGAATAGCTTGTTGATTTTCAGTTAGTTCACTAAGATACTGCTCTCTTTCTTCTGCAGTTAAATATGAGCTATTCTTTTCAGAAATTGATGACATTTTTAAAGTATACCTTTCTAAATTCTTTTTTAAATATAATGTAGATAACAAAAGCAAAAATATACATTATTATTTGTTTTTTAAGAATTTATATAAAAATATTATACAGTAAACAAAATAAAAAATATAACAAAAAAAGGAAGACACCCCGTACGGGGCGCTTCCCTTTATTGTTAATATATCTAATTAATTTTCATTGTATTGTCTTTGATTGCTCTTCCAGTCTGATAGTTAAATTTATAGCTGCAAAAAGTGCAAAAATTCTTGTTTTTTTAGACATTTCTATGCCCACTCTCTTTTTTCTACATAAAAGCCCCAGAACTTTTTACCTTTATACTCCTGCTCTTTTAACCCACCAGTCGCATACCAAAAACCTTTTTTTGTTCGTAATTTAATTCTAATTTTTTTACCTTGTAGTAGCTTTTCTTTTTCGTCATCAGTAAATTTATGAGTACTCCATGCATTTTTAAATCTAATCTCTTTACCAGTTGGAGCATACACACCTTGAAAATGATCATTATCAATAAATTTTAAACTGTTTCTATCGTAAGAAAAGCCCCAATATTTTTTCCCTTTATATTCTTGCTTTGCTAATTTACCAGTTACGCTTAGTGAAGTTCCTTGCTTAGATTTGGCAGTGACAGTAATCTGTTCACCATTTAGTAAACTTTGAATCTCAGTAGCAGTAAACTGATGATCTGACCAAATATTCTTAAAGGTAATAGTTTCTCCAGTAGGCTTAAAGATACCAGTAGAACGTGTACCATCATCAGGAAACTTAATGTCTTCTTTTTTAAAAGTAAAGCCCCAGAATTCCTTACCTTTATATATTTGTTTACCTAATTTTCCAGCTACAATTAAATCTCTTCCATTTTTTGACTTACACTTTACTTCTATTTTTTGTCCTTGGAGTAAAAGCCTGACTTCCTCGTCAGTAAATTTATGTTTACCAAAAATACGACTAAAGTTTATAGACTCACCAGTTGGCTGGTAAATACCATCTACTCTTTCAGGTAAATTTATCTCTTTAGCTAATTTTTGTAAGGTAGGGTTACCTTGAATTTTAGCAATGTTTTGCCTAATAAGGGGCATATCATGGTTAACTATAGAAGTAATCAATGCAGGAATTTTTTGAGATTCTATTTTGAATAATTTGACTTGCTTCATATAGTCAAGAAGTTGTTTTGTAATTCTCGGATCTGAAATTTGACAGCCTTGTGTGAGTAATGCACTGGTTAATCCATTAAAGGTTAACTCGTAGACATTGTTTTTAACTTTTAATAGGGCTGTAGGATCTTTGGAATTTGAAATATCTGCAATAGTAGATAACTGAGTTGCACCGCGTCCAATTTTGTTTTTTTCTAAAAATTTTCGTAAAAAGCTGAGAGTAGGTTTTGCAGGTTTAGTATTGCTTCCCATATAAATGTAGGGATTAGCAGTAGATAGAAAACCATTAGTAGTAATTTCCGTTTTATCATCATTATCTTCCAATGATTTTTCATCGAAGACTAGTTTATAGTTAAGCTTCTTAGGGATATTAATTGTCGAAATAAAAGTAGGATTATTTATTAAGTGAGCTTTTTGTTGCTCGTAAACATAATCTTCACATAAGATTGCTAAGTAGGCTTTGGCTAGAGCTATATAGATTTCTTTTCCGCATTTTCCATATTTTGTTTCGAGTGCATCTAGATTTTCTGGTACCTTAACTCCAGGACGATTGGCACCATGATCTGCTTTAGCAGTAATGTATTTTTTACGTGCGGTCCGATGAGTTAATAACGATTTATCAATACCTACAACGTTAGCAATGCTATCAACGAGTGGTAACAATTCATCAAAATCTTTCTGGTCTACTTTAGTATCTTCGGTACGAGGATAAGAAACATAGTCATCCTCATACATTTTTTGGTAAGTATTTTTTACTTGTTGTGTTGAAAATCCTCTTTTGCTTAGTAAATCAGCAAGACCCATTAAATTAAGTAAAGCTGGAGGCTCAGTTGTCTTGGTAACTGTCGAGTCAATGACAATGTTATCTGAACGATAATTTAATAAATCTTGATTAGCTTGTTCTTTTTTAGAAAATCTAAAATTACTATCATCTTTAAAGTTACGCTTAAAGATATTACCATTAGCATCTTTATAGCGAACTTCGTAATATGGCTTTTTTACATAATTTTTAATTTCTAGCCATTGCTTGTAGACTATTTCAACAACTGCAGATTTAAATCGACCTAATCTTAAAACTTTGGGATTGTAACCGCCTTGTTTTGCAGCCAGAGTAGCAATCCTACTAAGTTGCATTGAACCATAGTCAAATCTTTGTCTTGCGAGAGCTTCTAAGTATTCGCCATTATGATACTTATCGCTTACATCTTTTCGATTGATAATGGCTTCTTTAATTTTAGATTCAGTTGAAAAATAGGCACGGTATACTGTACTTCTCCATCCAATAGCATCGATAATTTCCCAAGCCAGTAAATCTCCTTCGCCGGAAGGATCATTATCAGTAGCAATTACAATAGCATCTTTATCTTGAGCTGCTTGTTTAATTTGTTGTACATTTTTCTTGGCATTTTGATCGATATATGTTTTTTTCCAAGAAAAATCATTTAAGGTCCAGGGAAAAACATCATATGAATTCCATTCAGAATATCGTTTTACCTTATCTTCTGTGACTTGATATTGCGGATCTAATAGCTGTAGTAAATGGCCATGACTATGAACTAATTCATAGGTATCATTTTCAATAGTCCCAGTTGTGCCACCTAATACTTGTGAGAATTTTTGATAGGCGCTAAATTTTTCTGCTAAAATTAATAGTTTCAATTTTTTGTCCTTTCAATAAAAAAAGCATCTTGAGTTAAGTCAAGATGCTTAAAAGTAATAGTATTTATGCGTTTTTTGAAATAATTGCAGTTAAATCAATTTGTTTAATATTTGACAATTCTGTTTTAAAGAATTCTTCCAATTGTTGCGTATTGTTAACATTTAAGTATTTAGATAAGAAATAGAAATCTACATTTCGTTTAGCTAAAGTTTTATTAATAAAAAGAGATACTTTTGACTTTGTTACATCATAACCATTTACCCGTAACCAATTTTCTAAAAGAAAACCTTTCATCCTTAATTTCTGATCTTGCTGATTTTTGATTGGTTGATAATCAAGCTTAGATAATTTTGTATTAATTGTTTTGATTGAATCATTAAGGCGTATCCCGTTATCTAGTGCAATAGTTGCAAGATAAGTGTCATCATCTTGTTCTCTAGCAATTCTTTTTACAGTAGGTTCTAATAAGTTGAAATATACGTCTTTTGCTGTTAATTCCATTTAACTATTCTCGCTTTCTTGTTTGTTTCGTTTTAATTCAGTTTGATATGCTTTTAATGCTTTCGTTGCTTTTTGAATTCTTTCTGGGGTCAAAACTGGTTTTTTTCCAAAAATAATATGAGAGGTATTACTTAAGTAACCTTCCACCATTGTTAATGAATTATTTTGGTTATAGCCTAATGTTAGAGGTCTAGAAGTATCAAGCAATGGTTTTAATCTTTTACAGTGTTTAACAGTGTCTGAATAGATATGCCACTCTTGCGACGAGTTGTCATAATTTAAAATAGTTTCTTGCTCTACTCTACTTGGAGTTTCAAATTTAATCTTCTTAATGCCCATATTTTTCCTTTCTTAAACAACTATCGATCTTTAAATTTTTAAAAATGCATAGAATGTTCATCTCAGTACTTAAATTTACGCAAAATAAAAAACAGAAAAAATCTTTAAATTTTCTGCTTACTAATATCTAGTTAAAGATACTATTAAAATAATGTTTATATGAAAAAGACATGGTTTTAACCATATCTATCAGTTTTGGAAATATAGTTCATTTATTCCACATCCTATCTTGTTATTTCTGCTACTTGTTTACGTTGTAGAAATTTATTTTTTTTATGAGTTGTTTGAGTAAGATCTTTTTCTTGTACTAATCCGCGTACGTGTTTTAAAACATCGTTCCAATCCTTACCATACTTTTTAGACGGTTGAGCGGATTTTAGCGAGATAGATTCTCCGTCTCTATTTTTTGCTTCTAGTTTGCTCATTTTTTCCATAAACTTATTGCCGGCTTCATCGTTATCGACACCGAACGCAATACTTTTTAATTTCTTGCCTTTTTTAGCAAGTTCACCAGCTGTCACGTTGATGTAATGTGCAACAACTTCTTTTTTTAATCCATCCATTGAGACAAATCGAGTATTTGAAAGCTTTTTAGGATTCAAATTATAGTAGCTCATAGCATCAATACTAGACTCAAAGAATCTGATATTTTCAGGAGATCCTTTACCCTGCATTACATCAAACGAATCAAAACTAAAACCGTAACCATACTCACTATTTTTTTCAATTCTCTTTAACGTACCTCGTTTACCAAATTTATTATGATCAATGCAGGTACCTTGCTTTGTAATGCCTTTTATTGAGTTAGAGACCGAATCTTTCCATAAAAAAAGAGCATTACCAAACTTATCCTGTTCGATAATGCCCTGTTTATGTAATTCATTGACTAATGTTGGACTCAGTCCTCGTTTTTCAGTCAAATATGATTCTGCTCTGTCAAAATTCCGATCAATTTGAGTCTTATTAAATTTAAAAGGTTCCCGTTTTAATTCTTTGATTTTGCATTCTCCTACATTTTCTTTTTGTAAGAGCTGCATTGCTTTAACAAATTTTTTCCCTCGCTCTTCCGTAGAATCCGCAAAAACATAGTCTTGAATAAAACTTAATCCACCTTTACCACCTATGCTTCTTGAATTCCAATACCAGGAATTTTTACTTGGAATTATAACTAAGCTATCATGTTCAACGCCCTTAAGCTGATCGTGACTAGTTTGAATTAACTCTACACCAATTTTATCGGCAAGCTCAATGATACTTGCTTTTTCAGCTTTATCAATCTCTTCCTGAGTATAACGGAGCCCTTTTGAATGCTTAATTTTCTCAGCTTTCAATTGGCCGGTAAACGGACCGGTTTCAATTTTGTCTTTAGGGAGAATATCATGGATTGACTTCCTATTGTTTAATTCATACTCTTTAGTATTTCCATGAAAGTAAACAGGAGTAAGAGTTTCGGCATTGGAAATTGTGTAATATGCACTATATAAACTTGGATACTTTACCGCATCTTTTTCAGCATATTTTTTTGCTGCTTCTAAATTGGCAAACTTTTTAGGATTTATACCACCGCCACCACCTTTAGATCTATTAATGATACAATATTGGTCTTCTGATGACATAATGATTACCTCTTATCTTTCTAATCGTTTGTGTTTAAGAACTTGTTTTGCATGTTCTTGAGACAGATACTTTTTGCCGTTTCTTTCAATTTTTTCTTTAGTGTTATTAGAGAGCAAACTTACATTTTTAACTTCAGATGTTTCATCATCAAAGTAAATATTCCTTGTTGATACATACGCATTTTCTAATTTATGGATGGTAGCAGGAGAAATTTTACGTGAAAGGTTATCTAGTCTTTTACTTTCTTTACTTTGATAGTCTCTTGGAAAGCCGAGTTTTTCGAGATCTTCATATGCTTTTTCGGCTTTATCACGTTGAATAAACCACTGGGAATAAATAGGCTTTTCTAAAAAGACTTTTTCAGTATCTTTGTCTAATTTAGTTTTATTGCCATACATGTCGATATAGTTTTTTCGAATATCTGGGTTAGAAAGTTCAAGCTTTACTGATTCTAGACCGCTTTTTTTAAGATGCAACTGATGATTATATTTCTCCTCATTTTCAATATTTTCTGTCATCTTCTTGATATTTTCATCTGTAGCTTTAAATCCATATTCCTCTAAAACTTGTTTTGCTTCTTTTTCTTTTGATGCACCTCTTTCTTTAGTTGGCTTAGAGCTTGCTGAGATATAGCCAATTATCTTTTCTTCTTTTGGACTTTCTATTTCTTTTTCTACTACTCTTTGTAAGTTAGCATCTTTAGTAAATCCAAACAGAACATTTGCATCTTCAAAATCTCGTTTTGAAGGATTGAGATAAATATCATATTTTCTTAAATAGGACTTGAATAAATCTTCACTGGCATTATTATTACGACCAGTATAGAGATTTTTTTGAATATCCTTAATTTGATTTTGATGACTCTTAGCAAAGGCTTCTCTATTAATATCTGCTGGAGTAGTAGAGAATCCATCGAGTTTCGCAGGTTCGTTTAAGTAATTTGTAAAACTTTCTAAGTCCTTACCAACTAATTTAGGTTCTTGGCCTTCTTTCGGATTGTAATAGTAGAGATCTTGTCGTTGATTCCATTCCAAGCCATTGATAATAGAGGTTGGAGTTAAAACGATATTTGTTTGACTGTTTTTATCTATTTGAAAATTTTGACCAGCTAAATCAATAGGGTTTCTATTGACAAATAAAAAGCTATCTTTAAAGTTATCACTATTAAAAGAATTACTATCTCCGAGATCAATCACAGTATCTGGTACATTTGGCGATAGTTGAGCTATATCTTTTGCGATGGCTTTATATGTAGGATCAAATTCGTAATCCTTGAGCTTACTTAAAGTCGTCAATTCTTTTTTTGAAATGTTGTGAATAGCAACATTATCATCGTCTATAAACATTACTCCATATTTTGATCCACTTTCTAAAACTGACTTTAATTTTTGCCGATCATAATCTGATACTAAATCAGTTAGAGATTCTACATTATTTGATAGTTTTTCTAAATCAACAAACTTAACCCCATCAGGTAATCGATGATTCTGCAAGTAAGTAGAAAGAGCTTCCTGTTGCTGAGTGGCAATAGATTTATTTAAGCTGTTTTCATGATTAATTGATTGTTCTGAGGCTGAACTAGGTCTTAGATTGGTCGTCTCAGCATCAATGTTTTGTTTAAAGTCTTTTTGATTATTCGTCATATTAAAAATCCTCTCTAGCATCAAATAGCTTTAGTTTTTTTCCTATTTCCTTAATTACTGGTACCGTTACTGCATTACCAGCTTGTTTATACAATTGTGAGTCACTAATTCCCGCTGCTCTTGCTTTTTTAAATTGTGCATCACTAAATCCTTGAAGACGCCAACACTCTAATGGTGTAAGTTTACGTATTTGTACATTGTTTTCCTTTTTTAGCAAAACTCCGTGCCTATCTTGGCAAGATAAAGTAAAAGACGGTTCATCTTGATTTTTGAACCGTCTTCCATTTTGTCTTTTAGTTACTCTTCCAGGAGTGATACATGCCCTTACAATTATTTTGGGTTGTCGATCCCCACCCTGCATCGTATTAAGGGTAGGACTTAATCCGGTAGGATCATATATACGCCCGGCTTCAGGATTTTTTCTTTTGCTGTTAATCATATAATTTCCAATCTGTCTAATTGCTACTTGCTTTTGAGGTTTATGGTCGGTAGTGGTTAATGTAGTACAACCAGATTGAAAAGTTTTTCCCACTACTTTGATTTTTTCGTTTGTTCTAACAAGATCCGTACCTTGTCGTCGGATAGGAAATACTTGAGCGGTACATCTACCTCTAAAATGTCCGACAATGTATACCCGTTCTCTGTTTTGAGGCACGACTTGGGCAGAGTTGATAAGTGACCATTCTGGATCATACCCTCTTTTTTCCATTTCAATGAAGACTGTTGCAAAGTCCCAGCCTTGGCTACTTGATAGCAATGCTTTAACGTTTTCCATGATGAGATAGGATGGAAGGAACTTCTTAGCTTCTTGTCTTTCGTCAAGCATTCGCATGACTTCAAAGAACAAGGAGCTTCTGCTTCCTTGTAAACCTTTTTGTTTTCCTGCAAAACTGATGTCTTGACATGGGCTGCCGAAGGTCCAAATGTCCGCATCTGGTAATTCTTTTCCGTTAACTTTTCTGATGTCATGAGCTGTGTATTCTCCTTTTGTACTGTAAATAGCCTGATAACTTTTTCTTGCAAATTTGTCAAATTCAATATAGCCAACGCATGTATGACCAGCTTGCTCTAGTCCACTCCGAAAGCCACCTATTCCGGCAAACATATCAATAAATTTCATTATTTTCTCCCAACAAAAAAAGAAGCTAAAAAGCTTCTTAGGTTTATGTATTTAATTAGCGCTCTAATCTATGTTGACGCTCAAATAATCTTTTTTTAATTGTTTCCTGATTCAAAATATCTGTTTTTATAGCTTGTTTAGACCAGCGAAATTCTGGAAATGTATTAGATTCATTAATCTTTACTCTGGATTTATTTCTATAGTAAATTTCTTGAAATTCCTTGGTATTGTCATACAGATGAACTATATCAAACTGTGTAATTAATGTTGGCAAATTATGTAATGATTTTTCAAATCTCTTGTCAACTAGCGCATTAGGTATTCCATGACCGCCCTTTTTAACTCTTTCGTTGATTCGATCCTTGACTAAATCAACATTTTCAACACCAACATATATCAGTTCAGTAGTAAACCCCTTGGCTTTTGCCGATTTCAAGATATTAAGATAAGTCTTTGGTGTTGCAGCAATGTGCTTACTTTTGTAAAACGCATTGCTATCATTTGAATCTTCATTATTAACTGTATAGTAAGTTGACTTGCCAGCACCATTACTGCCGGCTACTATTACCATTCTGGGCATATTAGCGAATAAACTCCTTTTGATTAATTATTTTTCTTTGTCTGTATTGTAGTCTTCGGTTTTTTAAAGTAAGCCAGAATCTTTTATCTATGTCATTATTAGAGTTTTCGATACGTTCTTCCAATTCTTTAACAGGAAGATTGGCAATTTCTTTTTCAATTTTATTAGTTTTTTCAAAATTCATGATTTCTACCTCGCTAATTGTTTACTAATATTTTACGCTAATTATTATTGTTTGGCTGCACTTAACGTTCCAAACCGTATTTATGAGCTAATCGAGCTTTTTTAGCTAAAATTTTCCTATCATTTTGGGTATGCAGTCTACCTTTCTCAATTAAAAAAGCCTGTCGACGAATTTCTCTTTCGGGTAATTGATCAACAGACTCTTCTATTTTTTTATTTTGTTGGTTTTTGGACAGCTCTATATTTCTTTTTAAATCAGGAAATTCTTTATCAAAATATTTGAACATGCGCTTTCTTATCTCTGGTGTAAAGGTTGTATATCTAATACTATTTTCATAGCTTTTTGAGCCTTTAATTAGAGAATTATTTAATCCCATTTTGCTTGCATATAATTCAAATCCACGAGCAAAAATTTCACTAGGTGTATTTAAATAAGCTTTATTTTCATGCGCTTTTTTAATATCAATATTATTAATCTCAGCTTGGGTTTTATTTAACACATCTGCAAAGTCACTAGAGAGTGAACGTGGCAATTCATCTTTTGTATTATAATCAAGAAAATGCCCGTATTCATGCACAAAACTTTGTAATCCTATTCCCCCACCATCATTTGGTCTAAAATCAACGGCTAAAGTATTGTTGAAAGGTGTAAACAAACCTAGTCTAGGTTTTTTTGCGTAAAAAAGATCGCTAAATTCAATAAAAATAAGCAGCCGTTATTCTTCTGAACGTTCAGCTGCTTTTTGAATTTCTTCATATTCTTTAAGAGCTTGACGTTTCTGGAAAGAAACGTGGCTTTTTTCAAAGATTAGATCTTTCTTTGTTTGATGACTTAGATCTTTTTTTAACTTATTTATTCTTGCTTTGCTGAGAGTAAATAAGTTAGGCGAAAATTGCTTTTTTTGTTTTTTCCGTCTAAGCGGACTTGCCCGGCCACCTGCCCTCCCAGATTCAACTTGTTTTGATTTGTCTACAACAGTTTGAAAATAGCTGTCAGGAGAGGTTACTTCTTTTAGGGGTAGACTATTGCGAAATTTATTTGCCTTTCTATCTAAGTCACGTAGATTTTTTAAAATGGTATTACCATTTCGACGCCGAATATCATTTAATTTATTGAGCTCATAATTTTTATTTTTTCTTTTTGAAATTCCATATAGAGCTTGACGATTGTCTTGATATTCGGCAACTTCTTTTTTAAAGTCTTCATAATCTTGATCATCTTTTAATAAGTGATCAGACAAGTGATCTAGTAGAACTTTTCCATTTGGATCATTTTTTTCCAACCATTTATAGTTCCAATTTTTCCGATCAGTTGGTAAGTGTCTCATAAATTGATTTATCATTGTTTGAAAATCAGGATTTTCTTTTTGTTTTTCAAAATGATGAAATAAATTTTCTTTAACTTGATCACGACTACGAGAAATTCCTTTAGTTAAATCTGCTGTATTAATCAACGTATTAGCAAAAGTAAATTTCATCTGATCGATTACACTTTGTGGCCGTCGTCCTTTAGGCTGTTCAGTTAAATTTCCAAAATGATCTTTTATTGAAATTATTGGGCGACAATTATGTGCTTCAACCGTTGCAAAGTGGATATGGACGTTATCTGTATTACGATGAATTGAAGCTAGCCAGTATGGATGATATAACGGTGGATCCATCTTATTTTGCAAAACTTCCATCATTTTTTCACTTGCATGACGCATTGCTTTTTCATCAAGCTTTCCAGTTTCTTTATCAAGAATTCCTTTTTTAATTAAAAAATTATTATCAAAAGAAATTACATCTTGCCATAACACAGATTTATTTATTTGTGCTTCAGTTAATTTATCTCGAATGTGTTGAAAATCTTTTAGATGGACTTGATCCATATCGGAAGTAAACACACCAACTGCTAATTTATCTTGTGTAACTTTGAAATCAGTTATAGCTTTAGCTGCTTTAGTTACACGCCTTAATTCTTTAACTTCTTGTGGTGTTAATTCTCTTTTTCCTTTAATAGTGGCTAACGCATTTGATCTAGCCATATAACCAAGATATTTTGAAAATTGATCATTGCTTAGTTCACTTAAAACTTTTTTATTCAAAATTTTTTTAGCTTGTTTATCTACTAATTGATCATTACTTTTTTCAAAGATCTTTTTAAATTGTCCATGAATGTCAAGTTGTCTTGCCTTATATGTAACTTTTTTGACCTCTGCTTTTTCTTCATCACTTAAATAATCTTTAGATTCAAGCGCTTCTTTTCTAGCCATATAACCTAAATATTTTTCAAATGATTTACCACTGGTTTCTGTTGAGAATTTTGAAGTCAAAATTATTGCTGGTCTTTTTCCCATAAAAAATCACCTAAAGAAATTTAATCACTGCGAGAATCGTTACTAGCCGATTTTTCTGATGATTTTAAATTATTTTTTTGTTTTATCTCAAACAATTTTTTAATTTCTTTTTTTAACTTGTACATTTTTTAATTCATCTCTTCTTAAATTTATAAACTCAAAAATAGGAATTACGATCATCATAAAACCTAAATATTCGAACATTTTTCCTACAACGATTAAAGTTTGCGTCCATGTATTTATAATTCCCTCTTTTAATAGTTGAGAATTAACAAAGAAAAAAATACTTGCAAGTAATAAAAAAAGAATGGAAAGTCGCCAATGATTTACGATCATCTTTTCCATTCTCTTTAAGACTCTTTTATTCATGTACTTGTTCCTTATGCCAGTATTTATTAATCTGACGGGATTCAATTTCTTCTTTTATTTTTTTCTTAGCTGACTTAATGCCAAGATATTGAGAACCTATTTTTACCTCTGTTACTGGTAAATTATTAGCGTCTCTAAATCCTACACCCTTTAACATTAATTCTCCCAAAATTTCGTTAGTTGCTTGTGTATTTAAATTGATATTGCGTAAAGTTTGCAATTCATTTTTAAGTTGATGGCATGTATTGTGTTCGTTAACAAACAGAACAAAAATATCATGTGCAGTTTTAATTGCTGGATTTTGTTCTCTAATTTTATTTAAAAATTCCCATTCTTCATCGTTCAGTTGTGCTCTAAATTCTTTTTGTCTTACCATGGTGTCACTCCTAAAATTTTAAAATAATTATTTCTTATCGATATTTTTTACTAAGTTCTTCTGATAAATTTAATGCTGCTTCAGTATCGCCTGTAACTAAAAGGAAAAATATTTTATTAAATCCATCTGATTGAGCTTCAATTCTAGAATTCATAATTTCAAGTTGAACAGCGACATCGCTGTTAACTTTTTTATAAATATTTCTTTCAGGAATTTTCTCAATTTCTCTTCTTAAAAATTCGCTTCTTGAGATTTTGCTATGATTTTTTTTATTAAAATTTTTAACCATGCGATCAATTGCTAGTACTACTGCTGGATCAACATTACGAATTTTTAATTCCATATTTATTTCACTCCTTTAAAATTTTGGTTTTAAGCTCCTACGTCGCTTTCTAGAGTAAAGAGCATAAGGGAAATCTGTCCCCACCGAAGGTTTTCGATGGGGAGTTTGGCTGTGCCAAACGGATTTCCAAAGGGTAGAAAGTGGGGACACTTTTTCTAACGTTTTCCGCCTTAACGGACGGATTTTTAGCTAAAAAAAGAGGCGTTTCCGCGCAAACGGACGCCTTTTTTAGTGCTTCTTCAGCAAATTTTAGAAATTCTCTGCTCCATTTTTGGTAGCTTTAATGTTTTCTTTTTGTTCTTTGATTGTCTTTTTAGCTTCTTTGATAGTTCCTTTTTGATTATCAATGTCTTGTTTGTAGTCAGCAATTTGACTATCAATATCTTCTTTTTGTGAAGAAGATGCGATAGCTTTTTTATGATTCATCTTTCTAATTAGCTCATTATCTCGATCAATTGTTGCTTGCGCAATAGCGATTTTCTTCTCGGATGATTTGATTTTCTTGGTGTATGTTTCAATAATCATAGCTAAATAATTTTTAGCGTATGCAGATTTTGATTCTGGTTTTAAAGTAGTATCGATCTTAATTTGATTCTCACGTGCATACTTTTTGATCAATGAATTCTTAGTAAATCCATCAGTTTCAACTTTAGAATCAATTAATTGAGGTATAACATCATAACGAATCACATTGTATCCTGGTTCTATTCCTTTAGCTTCAATGATGAAATAATGATCATTAATTTTTCTAAATCTGGTTGAAACAAAGCGAGGTTTATTCCCCATTGAACCGTGCTGAATTTGTGCACGCGTTGCATATTTAATATTACTTAATGCTTTTTCAGCCGATAAATCATTAACATCTTGTTTGTTTCCAACATAAAATTCTGAAACTAAGTAGCCAGTTTTTGGATTAAAAGTTGAACTCATTCGATATAATTTTGCATTATTTACAACATCTTCAGTATCGCTCCTAGTTAAACTAACTTTTCCGGCACCCATATAAAAAGGACTAAGAAGGATAGTCACAAAGGCAAGAAGAATTACACTGGCGACTCGTAAAAAAGCTTTTCTTTTTCTAAATTTTTCATGACGCTTCAATTCTTTTTGCTTATTTGTCTTAGGCATAAAAATTTTTTCCCCTTTCTCTATTCGCCATAACCATATTGACTTTCTAAGCCAATTTTTTTGTACTGCTCTTTGTTAAATTTGATTTCAGCTTTCAAATCACGAATCTTTGCGTCTTTTTTTTGAATGATTTTTTCATACTTAGCAGTGATACTTTGAGAAGGTTCTCTATAAAATGAATAAAAAATTTGTCCAATATTGAGCAATAGCAAAAAAATTATTAGTGTTTTTAGATCTGAATTTTTTCTTCTTAAAGCAGAAATGGTTGATTCTCTTTTGCGTTTTACCATTTTTCTGCACCCTTGAATACTGTATTTATTTTGTTCATGTCCGTCCCAGTATATCGATTTATTTCTTTACCGTTGCGTAAAGTGACGAATGTTGGAACATAATGTAAATTATATTTCAGAATATAATTTTTGTTTTTTTCATTGTTTAAATTAACCAATTTAACATTAACGTGTTCGAAATCTTTCTTGAACATAACATCGTTAAATATTTTTCTACAGTCTGAACAAGTATCTTTATAGAAAAAAACAACCGTGTTCTCTTTATTACTCAAAGTAATAGGAGCACGATTGTTTTGAATAATTGTATTTTTTAAATGATAACCTCCGCATGCTAATACAATAATTAAACATGTTAAAAATACTGTAAGCCCGATTTTAGTTTTAGCTTTAAGCTTTATTTGCTTCATGATTATTCATTCTTTCCTGTATCTTCTGCAAACTTCCCAACTGATTTTAGACTCGTAAATTGTTCTGATTTTGTATTATATGTAAGCTGAAAACCTTCAGTCGGGGTAGCAATTAATTTATTATTTAAGTAAGTGCCATAATGAACTTTCAAAAATACGGGAACATTTCCATCAGCATCTTCTATACCATTAGTAGTTGAACATGAATAATAATCGCCTGCAATTTTTTGTCCTTTAAGCTGTTCTAAATTTGTTTTTGGAAATAAAGCAGAATCAACAGTAGCTTTTTTATCTAGCAAAACACTCACTTTATTTTGTCTCTTTAAGTAATCGGAAGCGTCTGTATAATTGAATAATGCTTTTGCGACTTTAACTGCTCTTGTTTTAATAGCTCGATTTAGCATTACTTGTCTAATTGATTCAGAGGTTGCTTGATTATTTGCGTTTTGCTTTTTATCTAACAACATATTTTCATTATCAGCTTGAATTGATGATAATTGTTTTTTCTTTTGAGCTAATATAGTTTGTTGTTTATTCAATTCAGCATCGTAATTAGCTTGTTTCTTTTGTCCCTGTCCCATTACACCTGATGCAACGCCCAAACAAATTAATGTAGAAGCTATTCCAATTTGAATTTTTTGCCATGCTTGCATTATAAATTGCTCCCTTCGCTAGCTAACACATCTGTTGTAGAAAAAGTAATTATCTTATAGCTATTTACTTTTTGAGTTGCTAGATCATAATCGAATTCAAACCCTAAAGATAGTGGCTCACTTTCATTGCCTTTTTTAACTTGATATTGTGTATAGGCAAAGATCTTTGCGTTGTGAATATTAGTGACATTACTAAAGTAAACATGCACATTATCATTCTTTACATATTGCGTATCAGGATTATAAACCACAAAAAAATTAGTAAATTTTTTGCCCATTAATTTTTGAATATCATCTTTTTTATGATCAAAATCTTCTTTTGTTTTTAGTCCACCAAAAGTTGTTCGCAATCCTTCTGACAACTTATCATGTGCAACTTTTTCTTGTTCAATTAAATTAAAATTATTTGTAGCAGCTAAAGGACTGTTGCTTTCAGCTTCATTTCTCGTAGCAATAATCTGTTTATCTGTACTTTTAATTTCTTGTTTAATTTGTTTAATTCCAGGTATATCCCCTGGCCTTGGTATATTTACTAAAGCAAAGCCAAGTGAAAAGAAACATAAAATCCATAACGTTAAACGTAAGGCTTTCTGGTTGCTAGTTTCTTTTTCTTGTTCAAACCTCATTTATTTATCCTCCTCAACTAATTTTGACCAATCAATCCATGTGCCATCATTACTAAATGCATGAGCTTGGGCAGCCATAATTTCCTTTTTGGACACACCAATGTGAACGTGAGTTACATTACTTAGGCCTGAATCTAATGTTCCAATTTTTTGTCCAGTTGATACTCTATCTCCAACTTTAACGGAAATTGCTTTATCTTTATCATCTGGATCAAAGGCAAATTCTTGATAAACCTCGTAATAACCATCATCACTTTTGACGCATACATACCAACCTAGGTCATTTTGTGTAGAGCCTTGATGATCAATTTTATAAACTGTACCATCATGAATTGCTAAAATATCTTGTCGGTTATAAGGGACTGTCCCAAAGTCTAGCCCGTCGTGAAAACCATTTTTACGGCCCCCACCAACGTTTCCAAATAATTGGGCGCCAGAAATTTGTGGCTTCCCTTTAATAGATTTAAATGGCCAACCCCATTTACCACTGCTTTCTACAACACAGTTAGCATCGGCTGAATCATCTGATCCACCACTTGAACTTGATGAAGAATTACTTTTGCCTGAACTTAAACTATCTAATTTACTTTCATCAGCCTTAACACTACTTCCGTTAAAAAGCTTATAGGCTGTTTCAGCGGCCTTTATTCTTTTTGGTCCACTTCCATCTGGATCACTAGTATATCCTCCACCCGCTACCATTTGACTAATATAAAATCTCTCAGCTGCTTCTTTGGGATCAGTCGTAGTACCGAAGGTCTTTAAACTATTGTCTTTGAATTTTCCACTCGTCCACATTGCTTGATTTTTCATATCATTTTCAAGCATTTCAATTTGAACATCTAAATCAGTCCAACTTTTACCTTTACTCTCTGCAAAGCTTTTTAAAGCAGTTGTCCGGGCAAATGTCCATTGGATTAAACCAGAACCATTATCGCCAGCGTTTACCGCATCGGTATGAAATTTTGACTCTTGGTCTATAGTTCCCATAACGCCTGCAGTAGCGGCTCCAGAAAGGCCGAGATCTTTAGTTAATCGATCCCAAATTGTTTTAGCCGTGTTATAATCTTTTGTCCCTTTTTGAGTCCATGAGCCCCCACCTCCACTGACATCTCCTGATAATGGATTAGAATTATCTGGCGCACAAGTTCCTTTAACTCCCAGAATGACGCTATAAATAATTGCTATAAATATGACAAAGGAGGTGATACATGCTGTAACACCTCCTATAATTAATCCCATATTCAAAGTAGCTAATCGAGCTTTATGTTTTAAAAATCTTTGAATAGGATCAATATTATTATTTTTAACATTCATTATTGACCACCATCGAATAATCTTAATTGTTCTGGATCAGGTGAGTTTGTAACTTTATATCTTTGGCCACTTCCTAAGGTCCAAATAGCGTTCCCTGTTGTTAAAGTGGGAATCTCACTATAATCACTAGGCATTAAACTATCACCTAATAGGCGCTTAATTTTGGACAATTGCGATGTTTCCATTGCCATCAAAACTTTGATAGCACATAGGTCAAACACAACTTTAAGTTCTGATTGTTCAACGCTATTGACTTTATCAGGAACCATTTCCTCAGGTGACTGTGTGGCAAAAATAACACCTGCGCTAAATTTACGCATCTCTCTTTCAAAGTCTTTGATATAACTTACAGCGGCCATATTTTTGTAATTAATGATGTTATGACATTCATCAAGTACTACATCAAAATATTCAATTTCGTCTTTAGTGATTTTACCTTCTCTGAGTAAATAATTTTGGCGACGACCATTTTGTAGAGCCTGATTCCAAATTAAAGACAAAGTTGAAAAAAGTTGTGCCTGATATGCGCTTCCCTGGCTGGCAATTGTAGATGTATCAAATAGTACTACCTTTTCCCTAGACAAATCTTTCATATTACTATGCCCATCAAACATTTGGCCATAGTTATCAATCATTGCTTCAACACCAATCTTAATTTTTTCAAACGTCCTGCGTCGTTGTGGACTAGCATGAATAGCATTTAAATATTCATCTGTATTGCATTTTTCAACGAATTTACTAAAATCACTGAATGTTGGATAAGCTACAGGGTCTCTCCCTGTAAGATGCACCTTGTTAGGAAATCTTTGCCAATCCTTTGGTAGTAGACCAATGTAAACATAGAAACTACGTAAGATGTTTTTGAAATCCTGAATTTCAATTTCCTCAAAATCGCGATTAACCATCTTAAAAAGTACGCTGACTTTGTCTAGGTGTTGCATGAAAGAAGCGACTTCATCAACTTTATTACCTTCCTTATCTGTAACAGTTGCCATAACTTCTAACGGGTTAATCATTCCCTCACTACCGTCCAAATTAACTACAATGCCACCTAGTGCCTTAACTAATCGAATATATTCACCAGACTTATCAATACCTCGCCAATACATACCTCTTGCAAAACTACCTTCCGCGAGCATTTTAAGTAACGTCGACTTACCAGCTCCCATTTTTCCTAAAACCATCATGTTAAACGATCTTCTAGTATCTGTAGATCTAAATTGATCAAACAAAAAAGCCCCACCAGCACTTGTTGTACCAAGGGGGATTCCACGAGGATCTTTTAAACTTTGAAAACTAAATGGATTGCCGAAACCTAAAGTTCTAGCCGGCATAATCTGTTCAGGAACAGCCGCAAAGCTTCTTTCCTGAATAGTTAAAGGTTGTGTCATTGTTTTATATTGATCAGCTTGAGTGAAGTTATAAACTGTAGCTTTAAAGTCGTTCCCTTTTAAGCTCTTAATCAGATCTCTTACTTTTTCTTGTAAACTTTCAATAGTGGGCGCATAAACAAAAATTCTGGTTACAATTTTTTTAGGAATTTCACCTTGTCGTGAAATTGAAGATGATAACTCCATTAAGTCACTATAATTATCTTGAGCATCACTCATCGAAGTAGCCTTACGTCCGTTTTCAGCTTGATCCCCCAATTCTTGTAGACTTCGGTTAATCTCACCTTTCAAACGCTCGCTAGACGCAGTCTTAACATCCATAATTGCTGTGGTTGAATCATTTAGCATGACTTGAGTTGCCCATAGGATATTAGGATCAGTAGGATATTGTAAAATGTTAACACAAGCAGAATAACCGTCTCCAATTGCATGATCATCGTCAAAAGTAATACCACCTTGTGGCTGAGTTTTAGCTATAAATTCAACGTCATAGCCATCTCTCAACAATCGTTTAATTCCAGCATCATTAATAGCTTGAGTTGGATCTATATTCGGTTGTTTGATATTTGTATTAACTGTACTTTCTCTATGAAGGATCTTATTCCCTATTTCTTGTAAATTATTAAAAATACTCAAGTGTTGTCGCCTCTTTCTATGCTATTTGCTGTTTAGATTATTTAACCGGTACAAGACTTCTGCAGTCTCATCTTTATCAACTTCTGTTAAATGCAAATACCCTTGATCTGCAAATTTGGCTGATTTGACTACTGACTTTAGTTGCTTTTTCGTGTTTCCAAATACTTGAATGTAAAACTTAATATCACTAAAACTATCAGCTTCTCTCTCAAGATCAATAACTTTCTGTAAATAGTATCTCTGTAATTGACCTCTGATTTCAGCTTGTTTCGTTTTCTCAGACATGCTTTTCATTCGCAAACCACGCCAATAAATCTGTTGCTTACTAGTATCAATGCGAGTAGATAAGATAACAATTTTATAATCTGGTGTAAAAACACGATTAAACATCGTGAAACCAGTCAAATATTTTAATCGAGTGTCATCATCTAAACTAAAAAGATCTGTAGCTTCTACCTTTAAGTAGCGTGATACAGATCCGTCCTTGAGGTATAAGACACCATGTTTGCTACAGGCCCTATATCCTAAATATTCCAACATTGATTTAATATCTTTTTTGGTTAGCCCCGAAGGGCTAGCTCTTTTCGCTTTAAATATTTTTTCAAATAAAGATTGATTCTTTTTGACTACTCTTTTTCCCAATTTTCCTTCTCCTTTCTTACATATAATGGATAGTATTTATTTCTATCTTGTTTTAATACTAAAAACAATACTTTCCAGTTTGGTACGCCATAGCAAAGAGTGGTTGAAGCAACTGCCGCAACACCAACAATTGCAGAGAATGCTAATAAGACAAATTGCATAATTGATGGCAAATTACTTATCTTAGCAACATGTAAACCTAAAGCAATAAAGCCTAAGACAGTTAAAATATCAATTAATGGGACATATACAACTGTTAACCGATACTTTGTTTTTTTCGGCATTACCAATTTTTGATAATTATCCATTCTTATTTATCCTTTCGTGGTGGTTTCGGAGCAATGTTGTTGCTATTTGTAGACTTAAAATCTACTTTTTTATTAAATTTATCGATATGATGATCAATCTGTTCCCGATTAATCTCAGTTGTTACATCTTGTTTAACATTTTGAGTGTAGTGTTTAACATAATGCTTACCATGTAGGACACTTTCTAACGTTGGAGCGGATGGATTATTAGAGACCAAAGTAGGATCAGGAGCAGCAAATTTAGTTGGTGTTTCACTAACAGTAGTATTTGTAGAAGATGGCTGACTAGAAATGGTAATGTCTTGCGAGCCACCTGTCTTAGTTATATTTACTTTCTGAGGTGATTCTTGAATAGTTTGTTCCTGTGTATCAGGTTGTATTACTTCAGGATTTGTTACCGCAGAAGTTTGGGAGGTAGTTGTAGTAGTAATAGTTGGTCTTCCACTTTTATCTTTAGTAATTGTTACAGATTGTGGTGCCGTTTTTTCAATAACATTTTTACTACCGCCATGTCCCTGAATTTGTTCCTCACTAACTTTAGGTAACTCATTTACTTTATTATCTTTAGTCTCTGTTGATGGATTATTTGTTTGATCTTTAATCTTACTGATCTGATCTACTCCACCTTTTTCGATAATATTCTTTCTAGTGCCTTGTCCTTGAACTTGTTCTTCACTAAGTTTGGTTGTTTCACTAGCTACTGTATTAGTAGGAATATCATCCTTTTTTTCATCATCTTGAGAATTGATTTTCTGATCAATACCCTTTTCTTTGGCTTTAGTTATTTGATTTGTTCCACCCTTTTCAGTAATGTGTTTTCTATTATCTTGTCCCTGAATTTGTTCCTCACTAACTTTAGGTAACTCATTTACTTTATTATCTTTAGTCTCTGTTGATGGATTATTTGTTTGATCTTTAATCTTACTGATCTGATCTACTCCACCTTTTTCGATAATATTCTTTCTAGTGCCTTGTCCTTGAACTTGTTCTTCACTAAGTTTGGTTGTTTCACTAGCTACTGTATTAGTAGGAATATCATCCTTTTTTTCATCATCTTGAGAATTGATTTTCTGATCAATACCCTTTTCTTTGGCTTTAGTTATTTGATTTGTTCCACCCTTTTCAGTAATGTGTTTTCTATTATCTTGTCCCTGAATTTGTTCCTCACTAACTTTAGGTAACTCATTTACTTTATTATCTTTAGTCTCTGTTGATGGATCATCAGGTTCATGGTTTGTAACAATTGATTCCTTGGCTTTTTCTTTACTCTTAGTGATTTCATCAGGAGTAGACTTTTCAAGAATCTTTTTCTTTTGATCCATATTAGGTATATTAGGTGGAGTAGTAATTTTATCCTTAGATTCATCTACCTTAGTATTTTCATCTGTTTCTGATCTATTAGGAGTAGGTGGAATGTTAGGTGGGGTCATTCCTGTAGCCTTTCTATATCTCTCAGCAGCCACATCGATTTTGCTCTTTGCTTGCTCCATTTCTTTATCTGTAGCATTTGGATCATTAATAGTTTGCTTACCTTCTTTAACTGCATGCCGTAGATCTTTTCTAGCCTCTGCAACTTCTTGACTATTATTTCTAACTGGATAAGCAGTATAGAGGGCACTCTTGGCACCCTCAATTGATGATTTCAATCCTGATTTTTGGGCCGTGTTAGCATGTTCTAAAGCAAAATCTTCATACCTATTCTTATCACTTGTAGGCTTACGTAACGCATTGTATTCATTATCTAATAATCCGTTATTTTGCTTCATACGATCAGCCATCTCACTAACCGTAGTTGGAACTAAGCCGGTTCTATTTGCTTTATTCCACTGATGACGACTACCACTATTTAAGAAATCTTTCTTAAGTTGTGATTTAGCGTGACTAGCATTATAGCCTTCATGTAAGCTATCGGCCCATGTTTTCCCATTACTGTGAGCTTCTTTAGCTGCAGCAACTCCTGTTTTTCCAGCTCCGCCAAGATCAACCGCCTTATGAGCCATCTTAGCCGTTCCTTTAACAGATCCACCGATAAGACCAGCACCTTTTTTAAACAGACCAGCTGTTTGGTTAGCAGCAATTGCGCCCATAGCCCAGCCTTTTTGAGCACCTGTGTCAACGCCAAAGAATTTAGCAGTCTTAGAGGATCCTGTCCAAAGCATAGCAGTTGCAGCTATCATGGCTACACAGTAAAGAATTGGTCCCATATCCGCATTAGTTATGAAATTAACAACAATACGATAGAAAGCTAATTCAAATCCCTGAAGTGCAATGGTTAAAGCTGCAGTAAACATATCTTGAATGGCAGCCTTAGTTCTTGCACCTGAATCTAAATCCGTGGAGAAGATAAGCAATGCTAAAATCTGCATAATAGCTAAGTCAAGGAATGATTTGATGATTACATAGGTAATAAATAAGAATGCAACAGAAAGAGCTAAAAGTGAAACTACAACTGGAAGAAAGGCAACTGTATATCTCTGATAACCTCCAGAGTATGAATTTGAAAATGGCACACTAGATTTACCAATCTTAACAGCTGCAGGCTTATCTCCACCATCGATTAATTGGTACTTCAAGTATTTAGGCTTAAATTTTAAAGTTTTCCAATTATGATCTTTCTGTAATTTTTCAGCTGTCTTTTCCATTGCATCAACTGTATCTGGTGTAATTGCACTAGCTAAGTTTGTGGCGGATAGACGATCAAATGATTTTTTACCATCTTTACCGCCCCAACCGTTATAACCGTAATCTTCATCAGTCAGTGTCTTGATTTTTCCTGAATCTTTCTTAGTACCAAAATCAGGCCAGTTATTATAGACCAAATACGCAATATCGTTAGTATTTCCCTTAATAATTTCAAAAGGAATGCTTGATGTATTACCTTCTGTAACCTCTGCTTTATAGATATTTGTGGACTGATCAACTACCCAATTGTTTAAAGGTTGTAAGTTGAAAATTAAGAAGGTAGCAATAATAGCCTGCAAGATAACGTTTTGTACGGGGGTCTTTTCTTTCCCTAACATCATCTTAATTCCAATCCATACCAGAACCGCAATCATGACAGCTGCAGCTGCTCCAAGAACATATCCTTGGATCCATTTATTTAACCCAGCATCTTGTAGAATTTTACTGAAATCTAGACTATTAGTGGCCAGATTTTCAGCAGCATTCGCCATATTGTATACCCCTTTAATTATTCCCCACTTGATCCAGTTAAAGACTTGTCCTACTGCATCTTGAAAGTGAAGATAAGGGCGAATATTGTCTAAACTATTAGCTGCATTGATTAGATCATCTTTAGAATCGCCACCACCGAACATATCTGAAATAGCTTTTCCCAAATCGATCCATCCAGTAAAAATATAGGATTGGGCCAATATCAACAATTTTGTTCCCATATATTTTTCCTTTCCATACAAAAAGACAAGCCTTTAATGCTTGTCTTACTTACTATTCGTTATTAATTCTTTATTTTTAATCTTTTGCCATAGTTCAATGAACTCAGCTAATAGAGTTGGATCATCCTGTAAGAATTGCTGTAAATCATCTATAGTGCCATCATGAGAAATTAATTTTCTAAACACAGTTGCATTTTCTCCCAATTCTTCCTTGTGATCACTCCAAAATTCAAAGAGTGCATCTTGTTTGCTATCTGACTCACCACTAACTTCTTCCATTTGTCTATCTATTTCAGACGGAGAAAGAAATTCATCTTCTTTTCGTTCACTTTCCTGTTTAGCCTTAGCACCACTAGCAGTATCATCACTTCCGACGCCATCTTGTTTACTTGCATCTGCTTGTTGGTGCTCATCATATGCACTTAATGCATCTTGGGACCAGGTAATCCAGTCACGCCAATTAATGGCTAAACTTCCTAAATCTAATTGAGCATGGGGTGCATCAATTTGTAAGAGATCAGGACTAGTTCCAGGATTAAACTCATCATTCAAAAAAGTATAGGCAAGTCTCATTTCTGTTTTACCGGTATTAAAAATTGGAAATGGTCGTACTGATCTTCCCTTCAAATCTTGTCTATACAAAGGTCGCAATACTACACTCTCACCTATCATAAAGTCTTTAATACGTTCAGGTAAAAGCAAAGGAACTGAATCAGCAGACACATTAATCGACTGAGCGGTATTCATTACTGATTTATTAACGCTGCTACCCTCAACAGTTTTATTACCAATTAAAGTACAAAATTCTTTATTGGTATCAATATCAGTAGATTTAATCAATATTTGATTCTGACCGTTTTCTTTAATTGTATTTCCTTTATCTTTGCCATATTTAGCGTAAATCTGCTTATACGACTGAATAATTAAAGTAAATAACATATTTCGTCCCGCAGATACTGTCATTAACTGATCCATATCTTTGATTGGTAACATATTACCAAATTCGTCAAAAATAAAGTGGACTCTTCTAATTGTTTTTCCGCCAGCAACATATGAACATTGCTTGGCAAGTTCTGAGTAGAGTTGAGAGATAAAGATTGAAGCTAAGGCGTTATTAGAACTGTCATAGTCTGGAATTTTCATAAAAATAGCAGTTGGTTTATCAGAATAGTGCATACGCAAATTACGTACAGGCATTTTTTCTTGTAATGGCATCAACTGTACTTTTTCTGTCTTAGGATCAATTTTAATTTTATACGAACTAAATTCTTTTCCATGTTTAATCATTAGGTAGGATCCATCAGTTAATTGATCGTCAAAGTTATACTGAACAAATCCACCAAATGCTACCTTAACTACATGTTTACTAATAACTTCTTTCTTTTTATTAAAGAAAATAAACTGAATTCGCTTATTAGCTAGTGACTTATCTACTTCAAAGTCTAAATACTTTGGAAAACCAATTGACTTAAGCTCTAATGAATTCATAGAGGTCATCCTTGCCATCTTTGGCATCGAGAAAACGCTTAATTTTTGAACAATGGTTGAATAGATAGATCCTTTAGCTTTATCTCCAGAGAAACTAGTAGATCCAAACTCTCTTTTAGCAATTGATCCTTGCTTTAAATGCTTAAAATATTCATCAAGTACATTTGATTTATCATATGGATCGTCAGGATCAGTCGCGTAATCCACTGTCCCCAATTCATTAACCATATCAATCACATTATTAAGCGTAATTTTTTCAGTCATATTATGCTTAATACAGTATTCGATTAACGCAATGATCATACCGTTAACAGCTTTTTGCGCACCTTCATACACCCAACTGTTAGCTCCTGCATTCTCCTCGTGATACAACGTATAGGTCAAAGAGTTAACTAGTTGCATGGCACCCTCAATGTCGCCTCGTTTCCATGATTGAATAATTAATTGAAGCGGATTATAAGCCATTGATTGAGAGCCATCTGCGAGATTAAGTAGGTATACATTATATCCACGCTCTCTTAATGTTGCAGAAGACGCTGCATAAAGCTCACCCTTGGGGTCATTTACCACAATTGAGCTCTGTTTTTCGGCACGCGATAGATTATCAATCATCGGAATAACAATTGCTTGAGTTTTAGCTGATCTAGAAGTTCCAACAATAATGTTGTGACTTGTAGTTCGATCAATGAAATAGAAACCTTTTTTCTCTATAAACGGAAACCTTTTACTTCTTTTCCATTTATAAACATGTGAAATAGGAATTCCTCCATATCCTGGAAAAGATGGCTTATATGGTTTATATTTTTTCTCCCCCATTTTCATTACCTCCTCTCATCATGATCTGGAATCATTGGATATTGTTCTTCTAGCTCTTTTTCTGTCGTAAAACGTTCATCACCTTTTTGACCATAGGCAACATTTTTGGTCGCAAATTTAAGTCTTTTAGCTAATCCAATTCCACCAACAAGGCTAATTACTGCGATAACAATGCACCAGTTAAACGGTAACGGATTTTTTGCAATATTAATTGCTTCCGCAAAAATTTTCTCTTCATCAATAGTCTGAGTAAAAAAATTAAACCCTGGTCGGCTCATAACATGAAACGTAAGTCGAGCCGTATTAGCGCTTAGTAGCAGGATTATAAAAAGTGCCGCACTTGAAATTACACCAACTAAGAGCCTTACGTCTTTTTGTCTTTCCTCAGTATTATCAGGTAAACTAGCGCCATCAATGGTTTCACGTTTTATACTAAAAAAAACTTGTTTAAAAAAAGAACCAGTTCTTTTTTTAAAACTGGTTCTCTTCATTTTTTTAACTTTTCTAACTTGCATGTGCTAACCACCCATTATGCCAATCTTTAACTGCATAAAATGCCAAGACAACAGCATTTCTTGATGAATCTGATATGGTTCGTTTTTCCTCTGCAGTCATTTTCAACCATGTATCACGAATATCTTTTTGATTATTTTCAGCAATCGCTAAATAAAGCTTACTTAAATTAGTAGGATCTTTACGATTAATTACCTGCAAGGCTCGTACGTCTTTTTGTCCTACTAATCCATTTAAATAATCAACTTTTTCGCTCCAATCCTTAAGATCATCATATTTTTCTTCAGGAGTCTTAATTGTTACTGAAGGAGTTTTTACTGTCTTTTTTGATGAACTATCTTGCTTTTTAGACGAAGATGGCTTCTCTTTGCTCTTCTCAGCATTTTTTACTAAAGCTACTGATGGATTACCTTTATTTGCTGATGTTTGTTGATTCATTTTATCAGCAATAACAAAAGCTGATGTACTTAAAGCGGCCACAGCTAAGAATGAAACAAGACCGGCTTGCCAATGTTTTTTAGAACTCTTAGTTGTGGCCAATTCTTTTTTTGCTTCTGTTAACTCTGTTTCCTTAGCTGCTAGTTGAGAATCAGCAAGCTGTTTTTGCAAAGTTTCATACTTTTCTCTTAATTCCGATAGTTCTTTATTAGACGGAGTAGGAGGAACAGAAACATTCGGCGCACCAACTTGAGCATAATAATAGTTATTTGGAATTGGATTCATCGGTATTGCTTGAACTTGCGAAGATTGATTTTTACTTAATGCTGTAGCAATTGCATCAGGTAAACTTTCAATTTGTTTTTGAGTTAGAGCAAGTTCTTTCTCTTTTTGATCTAACTCACGAGCTTTAAGTTCATTTGCTTTTTCTTGTTGAGCAATCTTAGCTTGCTCAAGATTATATTTTTCCCTCTTTTGTCCAATCTCATCACTTTTTTCTTGAATAAGATTAATTGCACTATCAAGGCATACTCTAAAGGTTTCGGATGATTTAGTATATTCATCCTTTACGCCTTGACTGAAGTTATTAGAAGCCTCAACTCGGGCATCCGATAGAGCCTGATTTCTTTCATTAACTACTTTGTCATGTTCTCTGTGCTTTAAATCTTCCTTTGTTTCTTGTAATTGGCTATCAATTTTTTCATTCAAAGCATCCAATTGCTTCTCTTGATTTACTTTAAATGATCTCATATTTTCCCGATGCTCATTTTGTAACTGAACTTTAAATTGCTCTAATCTAGCAGTATCTTCCGCTGTTAGACGATCTTCTTCAGTAGAACAAGCCTTTTCAAAGTTCTCTTGGTTTTTAACTTTATTATTCTCAGCATCGGCTTCTAAGTCATTAATTTTATCTTGCAACCGTTTTGCAACGGTACTATCAACAGTATCTTTAGTGATCGTATTATATTTTGTAGTTAAGGCTTCAATTAAACTATTTTCTAGATTACTCCTAGCAATATCATAATTACTCTGCAATACAGATAGCCCAGTATTTTTTAAAATCTCATCAATAGCACGATTTAATTCTTCATCAAACCTATCCGTTGGTGAAAGTTTATATCCTAACTGTTGCTTAATAACACTTAAATCAAAAGATTCCGATTGGAAATTTTTCGGAATCTTTTCAAAGATATCTTCAGGATTTTCATATTCACTACTTGGAATGACTGTAGCTTCGGCCGGCGGTTGAACCGGCGCAGCACGCTCTTGATTTTGTGCTACAAATTCGCTAGTCGGATCTGGAAGATCTACAGTTTCAAAATCTTCTTGATGGGTATCATTCGGTAAATTAGAAGGCTCAACTAAATCGGGGAGTGGATCGACTGGATCATCATTATAATTTGCTGCTGGCAAATCCTCTGATTCCTCAGGAAGTTCTTCTGGGACTTCTTTGTTTTCCTCCATACCTGAAGTTGACTGTTCTTTTTCTTGCAAAGCACTTTCTTCTACCTTATCTACATGATGAGAAGTATTAGATTCTAGCTTAGTTTCCTTTGAGTAATCTGGTTCAAGCTGATCTTCATAACTAACAGCATTTAACCCCAATTCTTTTTCAACGGCTTCCTGAAGGTTTTCCAGATCTTCATCTTCTTCATCGCTCAACTCCTCATCTGCATTTTCACGGCTAATTAAGTTGATAATACCAAAGTTAGTATCGCCAGCTTCAATTTGAGTATCGAAATCATATTGATCCATTTCTTCCCCACCGTCATCTTTTAGGATAGTAAAAGAAATAGCTTGTGATTCATGCGCTGATAAAGTTGTAGCGTACTCCTTAATCCTCTCGTTTGCCTCTTTCAAAGACAATGGCTTTTGCTTAAAAACACCTGTTTTAAACAATTTTTTTCCATTTTTAGGATAAGAAGTAAAAGTTACTTCAATCATTTAGATAATTCCTTTCTTTTTTACGTTTTAACGGAATATTTTTTTAGAAAGTGGCCCCTCCGAACATTTGCCAAATAGTTGGTACTAATTGTGGAGCAAGAAGTAAGATTGATCCACCAATCAAAGCACTAACTAGTAAAGTTTTAGCTTTTTGTGCTGCTTGGCCACCAAACATCCAGAAGAGACCCGCTGCAACAATTACAGCGATACCAATAAAACGAGCAGTATTTGTCATATTAGTAGATGCATAGCTAGCACCATTGTTAACTTGATTCCAAACACTAGCACCGGTTACAACTTTTAGTTTTAATGCAGTTAAATAATTCATTGTTTTTACCCTTTTAAATATCATCAGAATTTTCTATAAAAAAGAGCCACAAACGTTTAATTCCGTTTGTGACTCTGCAGTATTTATTAACATATTTTTCCTTTTCTTTTGAGCTGGTTCAGCTCTTATAAGATTCATTCTTCAACACCAATTATTGATGATCTAATGGTGAATTTGAGGAGCGATTAGTTAAATAATCGTTTCCCTTAATATTATCTTTTTTATCTTTGAATAATTTATTTGCTTCAGCTGTAGCTTCAAACAAATCAGCTAAATCTAGCTGTTCTTGGGCCCATTCTAAGGCTGGTCCCTTTTCTTGCTTAATTAAAGACGTACCCAATTCAGTACACTTTTGTGCAAGACGTTCTTTCTGATCAATTCCATGGCTTTTACGCCAATCTGAAATAATTTTCTTTTGTTCTTTGGTTAAGTTAGTTATTGTCAAAAAAGTCACCTTCTATATTCCCACCAACACACCCGATAAAAAAATCAGGAAAATCACCCCAAGTTTCCTGATTATAATTACTTATTAATTAAAAAAATTCTCAAGATAAGACATAACGGTCTTTAAAAATCCATGTTCCTTACCAGTTTGCACCATCTTAGCATCAGTAACCGTTGGCTTATCACCTTCCTGAGCTTGGGTTGGAGTGGGATTATCCTTCTTTTGCTCATTTTCCTTATTAGGAGTTTGTGGGTTATCTGGTTTATTTGGAGTCTCTGGCGTAATCTTATCTGACTTTGGATATACCTTAAATTCTGGACTATACTTGCCATCCTTATCAGTAACAGGAGTTAAAAGTACAATTGGATCAGAATTTTTAGCTAAAGCTTCTTTCGGAGTCTCAGTATTAACAATGTAGTAGGCGTGGTACTTACCATCAATTGGTAACTTAACTCGTGCTACACCATCTTTATTGCTTTCCTTATCATGTTCAGTAGTAACTTGAGCGAAAGTTTTCATTTCCTTAGGATCAAGTTTAGCTGCACGACTAGCAACTTCTTCCTTAACATCAGCCGTAGTATTAACTACTTCTTTTCCATCTTCATTAAATTTATCAACGGCTTTATCAATTGCTTCATCTGTTGGTGCAAAATCAGAAACCTTTAATTTTTCCTTAATGATTGTATTCATCAGATCCGTGACGTCATATACAGTGAACTTAGCGCCATTTACACCCTTTAAACTGTCTGAATTCAAATCATCTTCAGAGGTTGCAATAACTTTTTGTAAAACCATTGTTTGTTCTTTTAAAGTTTGTGGATTTTCATTGCTATCTTTTTTCTTTTCAGACTTTAGGTCTACTGCAGTACTAGAACCTTTTGTCTTATCTTCTTTCTTGTCAGTAGCTGTTTCTCCTTTTTTATTCTTATCTTCTTGCTTATTATTTTGTACAAGGGAAGATTGAGAAGAAGTAGCTGGTTGATCAGCAGCATGTACAACAGCTGGTGTAACTAATGTAAGAACATTAGCTGAGATCAAAGCAGCAGAAACAACTTTATTCTTCATATTTGCGCGTCGCATATTTATGTACCTTTCTAATTTTTTTCTTCTTATTACGATGTGTGAACCAATAAACTAATCCCATAAGGGAACTTACAATTGTAGCTGCAATTGCGGCCTTACCTAGTGAGGTTAGACCTCCATCCGCATTAATGTTTTCCTCATTATATGGAACTCGATGACCTCTCACCAAAAGCCTATGCGTATTCTGGAATAGCGGTGTACAAGTAACTAAGGTGACATAATCTTCATTAGGATCCACTTGGAAGTAGCGAAGATTATTTGGTAATACGGTTTTAATCTGATCAACTTGATAAGCGTGTACTTCTTTGTTGACCTTGATATAAAATTTGTCACCCTTTTTCAATTTCGGTAAATCGGTAAAAAGCCGATTAAGACTTAGTCCACTATGTCCCGTTAAAACTGAATGCTTACCTTTTCCGCCTGTTGGTAAAGATGTATTTTCTAGCACACCAACACCGTTATCTAACACAGTTTGAGACGTTCCATTATAAATAGGTAGTACTTCCTTAATTTTCGGAATACTTAGAGCTGCAATTGGCTTGAGTTCTGACTCAGCCACATCAACAGAATTCTTATCCTTCCTTTTAGTGGGATCCTTCGCAAATGGATCTATCGGCTTTTGAGTAGATGGAGCCTTGTACAACGCTTCCAAGTAGTTGCTTCCCTGCTTTTCAGACTTAGCAACTTCAGCTTCTTGCTTTTTTGCTAAGAAGTAATCATTTAAAAATGGATAGGTTGATGCACCTAAGACAGCCAAACATAGGACGCTCCAAATAAGAATAGCTATCGGTTTTTTACCTTTTTTCATTACTTATCAGCTTTCTTAGTCTTGTAGACGTAAGCACCACCAACAACTGTTACAACTACAACTCCAGCAACTACACTAAATAGAAGTGCTTGAGAACCTGTAAATGGCATAGCTGTCTTTTCGTCGTTATTCACGACAAATGGGTTAGCAATAGTTTGATCATTGGTGTGTGGTCCGATCTTAAAGTTGACAGTCTCATTCATTAATTGATATCCCTTAGGTGCCTTAACTTCTCGTAACTTGTAATCACCTTCGGAGAAACCTTGTAGAGCAAACTTCCCTTCCTTATCAGAAGTTAAGATTCCTTCTTTAACATCGGAATAGTTATCTACCCAATCAATATCTTTTTCGCCCTTCTTTGCGTTATCCTTAAAACCGTTGAACCATTTGCCGGTTCTTAAATCTTGAACAGCAAATTGTGCCCCTTCAAGCTTTTGCGCACCAATACCTGTTCCCATAAAACCTGAAGATTCCTTAACGAAGTTAATACCATAAGTAACAGTATGATCAGGGCGGTGAATTTCCTTATAGCCGCTACCATCGTTCCAACCTAAGGTAATAGTGTTAACAATCTTTTGATCTAATGGAGTATCGTCAGTCAAAACTTCATCATACTCATAGTTAAGTTTCTTACCAGCTTGAGCGGCAACAAGATCACTTACACTACCTGAAGTTAGTCCCTTTACAGCTTCATCGATCTTCTTATTATCATGAGAATTTGCTGCATCTTGAAGAGTCTTAGAATCTTGTTCGCTTAAGCCTTTTACTATATAGTTAACCCACCATTTACTGTCAGAACCGTTTAAAATTTGGTAATCCTTGCCTTCTTCAAATTTTTTACCATCAGGAGTAGTAATTACTAAGTGTCTTTCTGCAGGTACGTCTTTCAAGTTCTTTTCTGGTTCATCACGAGTAAAGAAAGTATGATATGGTTCAGTCATTGCATTAGTGCCTGTTGCATCAATTTGCCATGCGGAGCCCATGATGTTTTGTGGAACCACAGTCTTAGAGTTGAAGTGAGCAAAGTCACCACGGTGCAAACTTTGATTTGGCCCAATACCATTAGTTAATTTCTTTTCTTCATTGGTAGGCCCATAGTTAACTAGAGATCCTTGTAATTTGGTTGGATCAATACCATCTTCACCGATCTCAAAAGTCAACTTGTTTCGAGTATCATTTTTCGCAATTGGTGAAATTGCTGCTCGTGCTTGATCATCAGCTTCGTCTCCTGCAACTTCACTTGGCTCTTCTACAAAGTAGTATTTGCCCATAATCAAGTTATTGGCCGTCACCTTACCTTTACTGTCAGTAGTTAGGACTCCACCAACTTTTTCACCTTTTCCTGGTTCGCCACGGTACAACTGGAATTTAGCACCAGCAAGTGGAACCTTCTTGTTATCGCCCTTGTCAGCATTCCATAATACATACTTAGTTAAATCGAAGTTTAACTTTTGAGTCTTGTTCTTAGGATAGAGATTAGTAGTAGATAGGAAGCCAGTTCCATCAGGATTTGTATAAGGGTTTACAAAGATAATTGGTTCAGATGGTGGAGTAACAAAACCTCGCGGTGTCTTAGTTTCAACTGCTGCATAGTAGTGGTACTTCTGAGGTTTAGAAGCATCGTAAGCCTTGACATTCTCGAAGGTTACATTACCATTAGCATCAATTGCCTTAGTAGCTACTTTTTGAGCTCCAGCAAGATATTCGTTTTTACTCATTTCTTGGGTAAGCTTAGCGGGATCTACACCATGTGTTGCATCATAGGCATTGTTAAAGGACTTTTGAATTGATTCACTAATCCACTTGACGCGGCCATTCATTGCTTGTTGATCAGCAGCACTGTTGGTGTATCCGGTCAAACCTTTACCATCATTAAACTTTTGATTTACTACATCAGTAATGTCGTACAAAGTAAATTCGACTTTCCCCATTGTTGTAGGGTTATAGTGTGTAGCTTGATCTGGTAACTCTTTGGATTTATCAGTACCATCATTCTTAATCTTGTGATCTTCAAAGAACTTAGCATCTTTGGTGTCATACATTAGTTTGTGAATTGTAATATTAGTAGTACTTGGTGCTACTTGATCAGCTTTAACAATTGTTGGTCGTGCCATCATTACTGCAGCTTGAACTCCTACTAGGGCAGTTCCACATAAACTTAAAACTACTCCGCCAGTAGCAAGAGATTTTCTAAATGTTCGATTCATTAATAGTTCTCCTTCTTTTTAGACAAAAAAAGAGCATTGAACTGAATGTTCGATGCTCTATTACATCTTTTCTTCTTTAGTTTATTAACTCGCCCTGAACGACAAGACGGTTAATTCCTCCGTTAGCGCATGTATACACTGTAACTATAGGTTTTTCCCCTTCTTTAGGCATATAGAATGCACTACCTTCAACAGGTTTTCCGTCAACAATCTTAACTGTTGGAGACACTACCTTCTTACTAATAATGCGATATTGATATTCTTTGCCATTGTAACCAATCAAAGTTATCTGTGCCCCAACTCTAACCCGATGAAGGTTACTCAAGAGTACTCCTGATCGTTCCATATCATGACCTGCTAGGACAACATTTCCCTTCCCGAATTGACTGTCGAGGTAGTAATCCTTACCTACTCCTAAGGCTAATGTATAATTGTTAGCTCTATTGTAAATAGGTAATCTCACTCCAATTGATGGAATTATTAGATATCCATTAGGATACTTATCAACGCCAAGTTGCATAGCTTTCTTTTTATTCTTAATCAGATCACTTTCAGTAAGCGGTTGAATATTCTTATCCTCTTTTAGCGCAGCTCTATTAGTCTTTGTAGTTACAGCAGTATTAACTTCATGATTTAAAATCTGCTGATTTTGATAATAGGCTCTTAAACAAAAAAAACTCACAATTGCTACTAAAAATGTAACTATTGTGAGTACTTTTCCAGCTTTAGATTTTAAAAAAGTTTTCATGCGATTCTATTTTTCTTTCTTATTTTTCTTCGATACATAGTATGCATAGCCACCTACGGCACAAGTAATGGTAATTGCTGCAGTAGCTTCAATTAATAGGTAATCACTACCAGTTGTTGGAATTGGTTGAGTATTATCAGTCATTTCACCTGTAACAACATCAGGAGATGTAGGTCCAACATTAGGTAACTTGATTGGAGTTGTACCTAGGGCATAACCATTTGGTGATTTAATTTCGACAGCATAATATTTTTCTTCTGGATGATCTAATAAAACCTTGTTAAAGGTTGCATGTCCATTTGCACCAGTAGTAGCAATGTATGGTTGTTGATCTCCATGTCCAACAACTAGTTCACCATTGACTTGTCGTAAAGCTTGTCTTTTAGCTTCATCTACTGAGATATGATCAAAAGGCTCTTTCCAATCTTTCCTAATAAGTACAAATTGGGCTCCTTCAATGCTTTCACCTTTAATATTGTTCTTTGTTATATCAAAATTTTGATATTTTTTATCATTGTAGATATCTCCTAAGTTAACTTCTCGTTGTGGATTATCACCACTTAGTTCTACAATATCTTTTTCATAATTTCCATTGTAATCTGGGTTTGGTTGTTCGATTTCCTTCAAATGAAATTTCTTTCCTAAAGGTAAATTAGTAAATGTAACTCTACCATCTTTATCAGCAGTTTGTGTTTGAGAGAAACCATCTGCAGTTAACGTGAATTTTGTTCCTGGTAAAATAGTCTTTTTATCATTACCAGTACCTTTTTTAACAAAAGTCAAACTCCCAAATGATGGTTTAACGTGAACGGTCATTTCAGCATCGCCTTCCATTGCAACTGTAGTGGCTTTAATAGCCCACTTTGCTACATGCTGAGTGTTAGGATCGTTATTACCGTAGATCCATGCTACTTTAGCCCGCTTATTCCAGTGTCCAGTAGCCTTAATCTTAAATGAAAAATCGGAATTGTTTGTCATATCACTATATGGTATTGAGACTTTCAAATTATCATCGGCATTGATGTTATTCCAGTCAACTTTGCTTCCATTTTTTCGCGTACCACTTAAGTATTTTGAGTTTTTAGATTCTGCTGCATGAACTTGGATATCATGCATTTGATCTGACTTAACTTGGAAGCTCTTTTCATACTTATCTCCATGCAGATCACCCGAATTAATATTTAACTCGCTTGGATCAAAATTAAGTTTAGCTTGATTTAACACAATTTCGGAATCTGACTCATTCTTATGCTTTTTAGCTTCATTTACTAGACGAAGAACCTTATCGCGAACTTGAGGGGCAAATTTATCTAAAGTATCCCCCGGCTTCTTACCGTCAATTGGTGACACTTCATTTGGACATGCAACCAAGTGAATTGCTGTCTGGTAAAGCCAATAGTCAGCCAAATCATAATCAGCACCAGCATTATCTAATCTTTCAAAGGCTTTATCATGCCCTTTAGCAAAATCCGTTACTAGCCACTGAACTTCAGGATTAGCTTGATATTGCTTGGTCAGTTGCTTATTACTTGGAGACTCTTTACTCCAATTAATACAAAAGATGTAAGAATCGCGTCCGCTCTTACCTTTTTCTTTAATAATGTTAACTCTATGGTAACCATAGCCTTCTTTCCACTGTCCCTCATATTGTGCATATAGTTTACCAGAAGAGGCCGTGACGAAAGTTTTTCCCGCATTATTGGTTGTAATAGTTTGAGGTACATTATCAGAAGCTGCGTATGCAATATACGTACTCCTACTTGCGAAGACCAAGCCCCCAAGAGTTAGCCCTGTTGCAAAAAGCAAGACAAGTCTCTTCTTTTTTCTAACTCTCATATATTTTCCTTTCTTAAAACACAAAAAGCGCCTAGCTCTAAAACTATGTAACATAGACATGTTTTAAAACTAGGTGCTTTAAAATTACTATTTAATTTTTAAAATTAAGTACTTAATGAATATTAACGTTGCTTTTTCTTTGAAGAAGCAAGACCCATTAAACTACCTACACTCGCAACTGCAAATCCTACTAAACTAATAAGATTAGTATTTTGGCTACCAGTAGCTGGTAAACCATTTCTATTGCTTGAGTCCACTGTATGAGCCTTATTTTGCTTAAAAGCAGATGTAGAAAATGCATTTGAATTTGAAACTAGAGCTGAAGATCTAGTTTCTTCTTTGGCTTCAACTTTAGCAATTGCATGTGCAACCACTCTACTTTTAACCTTGCTTGATACTACCCCAACAAACTCACCTTTAACATCGTAAACTTTGTTGTCCTTAACAGTGTAGCCTTGTGGCATTACTTGACCTTTAGAGTCAACTAACCTATCATTACCTGCTTTGTAGAAATTGGTATGTTCTGCTTTTTCCTCAGCAGATTTCTTGGCCTCTTCTTGAGCTTTTTCAACTGCTTGTTTAGCAGCTTCTTCTTTCTCAATTTTAGCCAATTCTACTTTGGCACTATCTAAAGTAGTTTCTTTTTCAGCTAAAACAGTTTTTGCTTTATCAAGTTTAACTTGTAACTCTTGAACGTCATTTTTAGCTAAATCAAGCTTAGTTTGAGCCATCTCTAAATCATGACTTGCCTTCTTGGCATTCTCATCTGCATTTTGAAGAGCTACTAAATTACTCTTTAGCCCATCCAATTGATCTTGTGCTTGCTTAACTTCTGATTTTGCTTGGTTTAATTTTGCCACAGCTTGAGCATAAGTAGCCTTCACTTTATCATAGGCTTTTTGCATGTTATCTGCATCAGCTTTAGCACCATCTAAATCTTGCTTAGTTGCATCGTAAAATCCGTTAGCCTTCCATAAATCAAAGTCCTTATCTGATTTAGATTCTGTTAACTTATCTAACTTATCACTTGCGGACTTCAAGTTGGATTGAAGAGCTACTAGTGCATTGTTAAGCTCACCTAAATTAGCAGCTACATCATTAAATGCACTCTTAACAGAAGCTTGAGCATTCTTAGCTTGAGTCAGCTTATCAATAGCTGAATTATAAGCTTGTTGTGCATCGGCAGTTGCCTTGTTAGCTAGGTCATAAGCAGCTTGTTTTGGAGCAAGCGCTGATTTGTTAGAAGCAAGGTCATCCTTTAAGCTGTCATAGTTAGGAATTGGTAATACTCCACCCTTCTCTACAGCATTTTTATCTTCAGAAGCAAAGGAATCAAATTGAATGAAACCTTTATCTTTTCTTAAAGCTACACCAAAGAATTCTGCATATGCTTCAGAATACTCAATACCACATAATTGTTGCCAGTGTGCTGAACCATAATCATCAAATAACATACTAAGCATATGTGAATAAGCCATTTGCTTAACCATATTCATATTCCGAGGTGTACCAAATGATCGACCAATAGATTCACTAGCCATGCGCATACCAGGAATCATCTTCCCAGCATCATCAATTGCCTTTTCATCGTGATCAAAAGTTGGTACTGTAGAATTGTTTGCAATGTAATTGGTATATTCTAATGACATTGGAGTTACAACTAAATTAGGTTTAAATCCTAATTGTTGACGAACATCATTCAAAATACCAGCTACCCATAATGTTAGCTCTTTCTGTTGTGCATCAGTTAATTGTGCAACGCCGTACTCATTAATAGCAACCGGTTCCTTTTCAGCTTCTAAATCATCTTTATAATGATTCATATCCAAACCTGTAGAAGCAACCTTCCAATCAATAATTGCTAAAGCTCCCCATTTATTAGGCTTCAAATAGCCTTTAGGCATGGTAATAGTATTAATTGAGTCGACTTTAGATTGCAAAGTATTAATTTGAGCTTGTGCTTGGTCAAGTTCACTTTTAGCCGCATCAGACTTTTGACGAGCTTGTGATAAAGAAGCTTCCTTATTGTTAGCATCTGCTTGAGCATCAGAAACTGCTTGATCGGCATTCTTAACTTGTTCTGCTAATTGATCTTTCTTAGCAGTTGCATCTTGAATAGCTTTTTGAGTTTCAGCAACTCTATTTTGATCCTTATTAACTTCTTTTTGAGCTTGGTTAATTTGATCTTGAGTTGCATTCAAGTTAGCTTTAGCATCATCAATTGCCTTTTGATTTTTTGCTAATTCATTTGAGTATTCATTTACCCAAAAGTTAGCACCGTCAACATCTTTTTGTGCGTACTCAAGATTTGATGATTGCTGATTAACTTCTTTTTGAGCTTCTTCTTGAGCCTTAGCTTTATCAGAAACTACTTGAGTTTGATCCTTAATATTAGTTTGAACCTCACTAATATGTTCAGGTGTTGCTTCTTTTTGACGTTCTTTAGCAGAGTCATTTGCCTTAGTAGCATTTTCAACTTCTTGTTGAGCATTTGCTACAGTTTCATTAGCCTTATTAACGTTTTTTTGTGCTTCATCAACTTGAGATTTTGCTGCATCTCTTTCGTCTTGAGCCTTAGTAACAGCTTCCTGAGCTTGATCTTTTGTAACAATTGCTTCTTGTTTATTAGATTGGGTCTCATTACTGTTATTCTTCACATCAACATCTGCTGCATGAGCTGTAGCTGGTTTATTTACTGCTAGTAACATTGCGCCAGACACTAAAGTTGCGGTGGCTAAATTTTTTACAATATTTTTTTCTTTCATTTTTACTTCCTCCATTGGGATTTATTAACTTTACAAACATTATTATGCCGCAACATATTTAATTTTGCAGCAATAAATAAATGTTTTTTTAAATAAATATTTAGAGGAAATTTTAAGTAATCATTTAGTTTCACCTTACCTTCTAAATACATAAATAGCTGAGATTAAAGGAGTATTTTTTAGGTTTATGCACTTTTCCGTTATTTAATATATCAGCTATATTTGTACGTTATTTTACAAGGTTAGTTCAATATTACTAACGCAGATAATAAACTCTAGTTAATTTGCCAAATTTGTTTCTCTCATAAGTTAATCCTAACTTAGAAAAGTTGCGTGCTTGACTAATAAGCGCTAAACGCTCATCTTGAGTTAACTCTGGATTTAAGCGAGGTTTTCGGATGTGAAGAGCATGCCTTCGTCGAGCATACTCTTCAATAGACATTCTCTTCACATTACCATTCCTCAATGCTTTGTAAAATTTTTGACATGCATCTTTATACATACATGTTTACCTCTCTTTTTAATTAAATTAATATTTCTTGTTTAGAGATTTAATCAAAGCCTGCGACAAAATTTTTGATACCGATGGTTTTTCGTTACCGACCAACAACGAGAAGTGTTTGGGTTGACACATAACCTCATCCGACGGACAAATTACATAGCCTGAAATTTTTTCAATTGGTTAAACGCAAGACATTGTCGACTCAAATCGATCCAATACCTAATTTTGCTTAACAACTACAATCCTAAGATTTCTTATGCCCCGATGAACTGCCGCTTGCGAAGCCTAAAGCAGAAAGTTTACTCTTTCCGCAGTAGGGTCCACCATATAGGTCTTATAGGTCTCCTTACCCAACCCAACGTATTCTTATGGATCAGTTACTGCAAGGAGCAGTGCCGCATTCCAAAGTTTGCAGCACCCACATCTCCGCGTATGTGGTTCCTACGTTAATATTCAGTTGTCAATGTACTACGTGGACTTGATTCTTTTTAGTCGGCAAGTCTCCCGACCAATAGGGTTACCAGGATTTGAACCTGGATCGTTAAGAGGATCAGGAGTATCTCCACATACGTGGAGAACACATAATATCTGGATTTTCATTTCGAATCCATTCGGGATCATCTCCACACACGTGGAGAACACACTAAAAGATCCTTGATTACTTGCCTACCTTAGCTGCTTACCATTAGCATATAACCCTAGAATAAGATGAACTAAGAGATCATCCTATGTGTATGTAAATTAAAATTTAGATTTTTTTGCTGATTTTTCAGCAATAGAGTTACCAGGAGTCGAACCCGGATTTTCAGTCATTGTTAAAAACTTGGATTTGGAAAAGAATAAATTCATCAATATTATCAAAAAACAAAAATCATAAATAATTATATAACCTAGAAAAAGCTTAAAATTAAAACTAGAAATTAAAGACTGATTGCCTACCTATTGGCAGATAACTCTATAAAAAAGCTTTTCAGCTTTTTCACTACTCTATCCTTGTAGTTTTTCATTACGGGAGGAAAATATAGATATATAAATTATGTTTGCTGATCTCTCGATCAGCAACAGAGCTACTAGGAGTCGAACCCAGATAGAAAGTTTTGAAGACTTTCTGTTTTCCGTTAGCGTATAGCTCTACGTTTAAAAACGTGAAAATTAATCTTTTTTTGTTGTGCTTTCTTTCAATACTATGATAAATGCTGAAAATCGGATTCGAACCGATATCCTTAATCTCAAAAAACAAAATCAAATCTACTATGTTGGAGGAGTAAAAATGAAACGAGATTACTGTCCTACCACTTGGACTATATCAGCCTAATAAGAGTTTATTTAAACTCTTTTATAAAAATATATGCTATTGTTACAGCTTCAATCCAAAATACGGCGGTTAAGATCCAAAATAATCTGATCCAAATTTTATCTAAATTCTTTGCCAATTTAAGCCATTTAGAGGATTTTCGGCTTTTATAGTAAATTACACTTATGCTTATGCTTATGCTTATGATGAAAATTAGAAAAATCAAACTTATTAACTGACTATGTTCAAATAAGTCATTCATTTCTTTAACTTCCAAGTTATTTGTTTAAGAGGAGTGTACTTATTTTTTGAAGTCCACCTTCTACTACAAACAATTCGGTGATCTCCCTTAGCATTAGGTATCATGCCACGCCAGATATGACGGTAGAGATAAGTAATGTTTTGTTTATCACCGGTTACTTTTTCTTGAAACATGCCATTTTGCAGATTAATCCAGACAGAGCGATCAAAGAGTTGTATGGTGGATACTCGACTGCAAACATCTATTTCATCAAAACATTTTCCGTAATTCTTTTTAACTCTTTTTCCCACTCGCCTTCTCCATTCTTTATGTAGATATTAAAATACGAAAATGCTAAATAATGTTTTTATTTGAGTATATATTTATTATCTTATATTGTATTTTACGTGTCAACGTAATTTTTATATTTAATGTAAATAATGAAATAATTAAACACAAAAAAATAATAATATATAGAAGTCCTAATCAGGAAAAGATTAAGAACAAACCAATAAGAAATAACAGAATAAGGTAGATCATTACAAAAGTATCGCGATTTTTATTCAAATTAACATACTCGCCTTTCATGAGCTGCAACATATAAATATTCTTCTTCCATACTATTATTCTCAGTTTTCTCATTAATCAAATCTATACCTCAGCTGTTTTGATTTCTTATGATAAACATAAATAAATGGAGTTTTACTCAACACCTTTATTCCTTTAACTGTCGGCTTAGGGTACGCAAATACAATTTTTTCTTCCTTACCTTCTCGAACTTTAACCTCAACATCATCATATGTTTTCTTATTACACCACACAGTTACATTGTTTTGAATTTCACCTTTAGCGATTTTTTGTAATTCTTCAGTATTTTTATTAGCATAAAACCGTCTAGTTTCTACTAGCTGTTGTCCATATTCACCGCGTAATGCATCAGCCAAACTACCACTACCCAAAAAACAATAAAACATTACTACTACAGTAATAGACACATAGCACAATCCTATAATAGGGAAAATTTCGTTTTTAAAGATTGCCATGAGAATGAGTAGTAATAATCCGATTACAGGAACTAGTAAAAGCCAAACTATAATAAAAGAACTATTATTTATCCATATAAGAATCGATCGCATTGTTTGTCAGTCTCTTTCTTTTATATTAATTTACTGAACAAACTACACCATGCAGTTCTTTGGCTACCTCGATTGCCTTTTTCTTGTTAAAAAAAGCGCATCTTACATAGCCGCTAGAATTTCCATCTTTATCAATCAGTTTCACTAGGTAAAAATTAGGAACTGCATACCAACGATACTCTTCTGCATCATTTAAAACTGTGTCTAAATCACTTACTACTAACATTTATGCCCCCTACTTTCTAAATTCCATGCCACTTAATAGTAATTGTTTGAATGTACCCATTCCGATCATGTCCAACCTTCATCTGCTTCACATTGTTTGGCCTGATCTTTTTCATCCAGCTCAGATAACGTCGACCAAAACACGCCTTGTCGCAAGGCGCTTAGAATAACGTGAAAGTTATAATCAGCTTTTGTTTTAACATCGTAAGCTAGATCATCTAATAACCCATTACCTGTGTATTTTTTGGACTTTGAATCGTATTCACGTAGCCATAAATCATCACCTACCTTAAAGTTGCGATCATTTTTTCTGATTTCAAACGTTTTTACTCCCGTTGCTTGAGCTCGAAAATACTCAGGCAAAATTTTAAGCTCATGCATCATAATCTTTACTTTGCACCTCCATCGTTATTCTTCAATTTCTCTAAATTTCGAAAATCGTCCTGTAGAACCACCATATTGGAGCCATACACTTGATTGTTGTAAATTGATTCTTTGACAATCAAACCATTCAGGGCGATATTTTTGCTCACAGTAAGAATTTTCATTTTTACGCAATTCAGTTGAAAAAATTTTTATGGCATCTTTTTTATTATCCGCAATAATAATGGCATTCTGTATTGCTTTAGCCCTGAGAGGGTCTGTTGATTGAATTAAATACATCTTTTTCAAAAAGTCATCTCCTCTTAATCGATTCCCAAGTCGTGGTAGAACTGTTTCATGCTGTCACTTAGCTCATAATCTGTATCAACTTTTTGAGACAAATCGTTAGAATCTGTTTCAGAATCCGCGTTAGAATCACCAGATGGGCCAAATTCTTTAAAAATCTTGTTTCTCATTTCAGTAGTCAAACGTCTTTCATGACGCTTTTGGTTACTCGACTCTTGAGGACGAGACATGTCAGCAGAACCATACTTTTCAAATATTTGCTCTACTTCTTCATCACTAAGTGCTGGTTCGGAATCCATTTCGGACTTTTTGCTAGCAGTTTTGGCTACATACTCTTTCCAATCTGTCATCTTACGTACACGTTTTTGCACATAACGTTTACCTGAGTTTTGAGGGTGTGATAAATCAAGCTCATCGTCGAATCGATCAGCAAACCATTTATAGCCAGCAATTATGTATTGAGATGATATTTGGTTCAATTCAATGTACTTGAGATATCGATCAAGATAAGCTTTCATGACGTCATACGTGTTAGATTTAGATTTTTTCCGCCACACCTGATATTTTTTCAAAGCTTTTGATTTACCCAATTTTCTAGGATAACTAGTCCATAGCTGTTCAAACTCTTTTTCAATAATTTGAGTTAGAGAGATTTTTTTAGATCGATAAACAGGTTCATCGGCGGCAGCTGATGAATGCAAATCAGTACTCTCTGTGTTAGTCTCTGGATAGTCTCTGGTATTATCTGGTATAGGTCCGGAACTTTCTTCCGAATCTAAAGCGTAACTTTCTTCCGCTTGGATTTGTAACTTACTTCCGGTTGCATCCGGAACTTTTTTCCGCTTGGATTCGGAACTTTCTTCCGAATGCGTCATATCAAGGTTTTCAACGTTATTTTGATTTTCAATTAAAGAATTTAGCTTATCATAATCAATTGTGTACCATTTAGTACGATCAAACTTTGCACGGTTAAAATTAGAAGTAATGATTACGCCTTTTTCAATCAATGAATTAAATCTAGTCCGAATGGCTCTTTCGCTTAGCCAAGGAAATTGCTCTTTCCACTGATCAATTGTGTTATATACCCATTTGCGACCAGCATATTCATTCTCCGACCGATTAACCCAGTACTGAACCTGTTGTAATATAATTGCCTCATTGATATTTTTCAAAGCCACCGCAAGTGACGGTAATACTTGTAATGGATTTTCATTAATCAATAACCTACTCGAACTACTAATCATTTTTACGTCCTCCAATACTTATCTAATTCACCCAACGTACTTTTTAGGCAGTTTTTCATCAAAAAGTAATATTGCATTCTCAATTGCAGCTTCTCGCAAATTAATATCTGTCGTTGTTGAAATTTCCAAATTACAACTCGTTTTTTTGTCAAAAAGCTTAGTGATTAACGAATATTTATTAGTTTCATAGTTATAAGTAACGTAGCTTCTTAGCTCAAAACCATATTTTTGACAAATTATGTTTAGTAAAAAATTAATTGGCTTATTCAAATAGGCTTCGTTTTCTAAAAGAACAGTCAATTCTTTGCTGGCCAATTCGAATTTAGTTTTAAAATCATCATAATGAGCCTTATCGCTAGTAACAGTAATTTTCATTTCTTAGCACCTAATCCTTTTTTAGTTCCATTCAGTTCGATTTTTCGAACTACTATCAACGTTATTTTAGCTCATCGAACTAATGTTCGCAATAAAGTAAAAATAAAAATGTTAAAATAGACTCACAGTTTTTATTTTTTTGAGGAAAAAATCATGGAAAAAACATTTGCAGATCGTCTTAAACTTGCTTTGAAAAACAAAAATATCAGCGCTGCTGCATTAAGCAGACAGACTGGTATTTCTAAAGGTATGCTCAGTGATTATTTACATAATAAACATGTCCCTAAGCAGGACAAGGTATATATTCTCGCTCAAGCACTCCAGGTAAACACTCAATGGTTACTCGGATATGAAGATAATATGGAGTCTCAGCAAAAAAAGGATACTGAGACTGCTCATAAAATTACTAGCAATGATATTTTCACCGCAAATGGTCAGAAAATAACTGGCCAAGAAATTCTTGACTTAATCAATGAACGTTTAAATCAAAAATAATTCTTCTCCTCCAGCAGATCAGATAGACTGCTATGCGAAGCACCTAATTAACACGTGACCCATTAGTAGCCGAAATTAAGCGCTTGGCACAGCAACCTAAGTTGCTGCGCTGAACGTTACAGGAATTAGTTAATGTGGCCAACCTGGCAATTTGTTAGAACAAAAACAAAAAAGACGTAGTGTAAACAGATAACACTACGTCTTTTGGATTACCAACCTTAGTTTCCACCCATTTTATGCTCCGTATTGGATGATAAAAGTGTATCAAAATGATACAAAATCCGTTATAATGGATTTTGGCGGACAGAAAGATCTGCCAAAAGACGAGGTGTTATCGAGGTGTTATCGATAACTTTATTGGAAGGTATTCCCAGTACCTTCCAACCTCGTCTTTTTTGTATTTAATTGAAAGATTGCCAGGCTATATCACACAGCCATATCAACCACTTAAAGAATAGCAGGTCCATGCCAATTTTGGCAAGCGGTTTTTTATTTTTAATTCATTTTGCTTGCTTTATAATAATATAATTATCGCTTTATAATTAATTTTCATGTATAAAATTAACTCTTCTTACAGCTGAATATGCCTATAGTTAGGAGTAACTCGACTATCTAATAAAATAAAAGCACTGTATTTACAATATTTTTATATTATTATCATATTATAAAAATGATATTTTTATGTGGTAATTTATATTATATTTATAATACTTAAATATTATAAATATAATATTCTTGAAATACTGAATATGATATAAGGATTGGCAAGCTATTGTAGCCAAAGTCATTTGGCAGGTCAAGGTTAGAAGCTCTGCAAAATCCGACTTGAAAAACTAGTAAAGAATTATAAAAATTATATACTCTGCTACAACTTTAAACTCAAAAATAATATAAATATATTATTTTTATGCCATAATCAAAAATATAAAAATATTATCTTTTATAATATAAATCTCTATATGATATATACTATTTGAGTCAAAAATGACACTTTAAGCGACAGTTTTGGACATTTTGTCGACAATTTTAAGACAATTTTCGACAAATTTGCCCCATCCATGTTATAATCTTCTTGTACAAAAAAAGGAGCTACTATCAATAGCTCCTTTAAACACAAGCCGCTAAAAGTGCGGTGGTATAGTATTTAAGACAAACTAAAAGTCGCTTTCAACTACCCAAAAGTTATGGAGCGGCTTTTAATTTGCTCTACTTCTTCCACAAATCGCGGATTGTCTTTATTAGTCCTTTTACAGCTTTTGCTAACTTGTTTGTATCGTTGGTTAGTTTGATAAAAGCTACCACTACACAATCCAAGAGACCAATAAAGATAAGGACAGCTCCTAAAAAAGCTGTCATAAAGCAAATTGTACCTCCTTTCAGTAAGATTCTGAACAATAGGTATTACACCATTGGCATCATCTCCTCAAACGAAAGTACCACCGCATATTTAACTTTTTGTGCTATTTATATTTTATCAATAAACATGTCTTGGTTCTACAACTAATGTACAAAAGCGAGCTACTGCTAATAGCTCGCTTAAAGCACGAGCCACTAAAATGCGGTGGCAAATAATTAAGACAAACTAAAAGTCGCTTATCTTCGCCAAAAGTTAGAAGTGGCTTTTTCATTTGCTTTATTTCTTCTATAAATCATAGAAATACAATTATTTTACAAAAAACAAAAAAGTATATATACTTATTACAGAATGTCAAGTATATATGCTCTATTTGTCACTAATGGTCTTTAGTGGCTTTTTTTGTATGTTAACATCAATAAATTCAGAACTTTATCCAAAAAATCAGCTGAAACTGTTCCAACCTTTTTACATTCTCTATCTTCAGATTGAGAATCAATGGTTCTTTCATGATCTAACAGAACTTTGCCATGAACTGCCGAATCTTGCGGCAATTTAATGTGTAACGGAAATTGCGCCAACTTGGTTGTATCGTTTACTAGTTTTATAAAAGATATAACAATAATTTATGAAAAGAGTATCATTCTTAGACAAAAAAGAATGATACTCTTTTTTGTTTATAGTACTTTTACAATTTCTATATAACGTTTGTATATACATTATATATGAACTTATTATATTTTATATAATGAATGTTTATATAAATCTTACATGATATTTACTTTATATTTATAAAATATAATAATCATATATATAAAATATAATGTTGATATATATTTTATATAAGTTTATAATATATTTATCAAATAAATATAAAAGATATATTTATTTTATATAATGAATGTTTATATTTTCGGAGGATAAAAATGCAAAAACCTTTAATTGTTGCTAATGACCTAGGATACGGTAATTTAAAGATGACAATTGACGAAGAACGGATATTTCAACCAACTGTTATCTCACCAATTGATCAAGCTTATGATGACACAATTGATCACACTGATTCAGAAGCAGTAAAAAATACAGTTGATGATTTATTAAATCAAATGAATGTAGAGATAGATGGTGCCCATTATCTTGTGGGTAATGCTGCTCAAAATTCAACCATTGAAAGAATCTCAACCGATATCAACGCTAGAAGTGGTAAAGCACACACAGAAGCAGCCAAGCTTGTGCCTTTAAGTACAATTGCTGCACAAGTTGTAAAAAAAGCTTATGATGAGGGAGAAGATATCTTTTCACCATTAAGTGCTACTGTAATTATGGCAGCCAGTTTGCCAATTGAAGATATTGAAAACAATCCAGATGATAGAGAATATTATCAAAATATTTTTGTGAAAAATAATCATATTGTCGTTTTCCGCAACTTTGATTACAAAATTTCAGTTACTATTCGGTTTAAATCTGTGCAAGTATATAAAGAAGGAGAAGTTGCACTTGCAGTTGCAATTAAATATGCAAATAACCAATTAAAGAAATATTTTGAAGACTATATTTCTAAACAAAAGCTTACTATGGCAACCGATGATCTAGGAGTAAATGGTACAATCCTAGGTATTGATATTGGTTTTGAAACAACTGAATTCGCCCTACTTGTTAATGGGAGAGCTGATGCTTTCAACTCAAACAGTATCAGTAAAGGATATGGTAATGTGCTTGCTTCAGCATGGAGATATTTACCTAAGATTGCACAAGGGTATACTGTTAAAGATGTAGTTGCCTTTAAGAAACTACTTAATAGCAATCCTACAACTAAGATTCAGAAAGAAAATCAGGAATTTGCTCTTAAGGCTGAACAAACGGCAATGCCTGCGTTAAATAGAAGTATTATTAGTAATTTAAATGCTATTTTAGGCACTACTGATGATTTAGGAACTATCTATTTATATGGTGGTGGATCTATTCCCTTGGTAGAGAAAGCAGATCTCATTGACCAAATTAATGCTAGTTTACAAAACTATCGGTCTGACGCCCCAGTGATCTGGTTAGGGGAAAAGTTTTCTCCAATTGCTAACTTGATGGGGCTTGAGATTTTAGCAAAAGCACTTGAAAAAACACTCAATAAATCTTAAAAAGTAAGTGGGGTAATAGTATGGCAAATGATAGAACTCTAATTATTAAAGTTATCAAAGGAAGTAAAGAAGATAAGTGGCTTCAAGCTCAAAAAAATCAAAGTGGCTCAATTAGAGCTCTAATTAGAACTGCTAGTAGACAAATTGGAGACACGGATCTTCGGGAATTTCTTGAGGACACGGGAATTGATAGAGGTGACTTTCAACTTAATGGCAATTCCCCTACTCATCAAGATCAAACGCAAAAAGCGGTAGAAAGTAAACACCCTACCCGTAGCTCTGACAACAAGTCATCTAATAAAAATAATGAACCAGACTATGACGAAATCATGAAGGGGTTATCTTCATAAATAATATAGGTTAATGAAGACTTAGAAGAAAATTCTAAGTCTTTTTATATTTTTTATATAATAAGTCCATATATAAAATATATATACTTATTATACTTTTACTGTATTATGGTATGAAATATATCAAAAGTATAAACAAAATATATCAAAAACATATAAAAAATATTGTATTTATATTTATAATCATAATATTTTCGAGTTTAAACATAGTAAAACTAGAAATAAACTAACGTTTTTAAAATATATAACATAGTCTGGTATAATAATTAAAGTTAATTTTGTTAAATGGATTGCTTAAATTATGGAAAACATAGAGAGAAATCGATCTACCCAAGCTATTTTAATTAGAAGAAATAAAATCAAAGAAAATTTACGAGAATTACTACACTCCCGTAAAATGACTATCACTGAACTAGGAAAACAAGCGCATATTCCTTATTCAACTGTTTACAACTACCTTAAAGGTAATATTCCCAAAAAAGATAACTTACTAGCCATGGCTAAGGTTTTGAAATGTGAGCCGGATGATATTGATCCAAGTTACCTTCAAGTAGTAAAAGTAACAAAAGGATTTAGTACTGTAGAAGACGCAAAAGTATTCAGCAATAATTTAGAAATGCTCATGGCACGTAAAGGTGTGTCAAATACACAACTTACACAAGCTCTTGATGTTAGTCCAACAGCTATAGGAGCTTGGTTAAGAGGGGTTCAACCAACTAATGTTAACCTTTTTAAGCTTGCACAATATTTCAATGTTCAACCTGACGATCTTATAAAGCCTGATTTAGCTGATAGATTTAGAGAGTTATCACCTAGTGATGGAGCAGTCTATAATATTGCACGTCACATTCCAAAAGATCTACCACCTTCAGATCAAGAAAAAATTATTGCTTTTATTGAATTTATAAAATCACAAAACAAAGCTTAAGCTATTGTTTTTATACTTTGCCGAATAATATAAAAATATTATTTTTATATTATAATTATCGTAGTTAAATAATATTTATATAATATCAGAAGTATTGAGAAAGGCGTTGAGATTATCTCAACGCCTTTCTTAGATAGCTAATTCATGCTATAATTACTTCTGAAGATTGATGTAATTACATTCAATAGTCAGGTTGGTAAATTAGCTTAGTGCTACTATCCCAACACAGGTCCAAGTGTGTTGCCAACCAGCACTTTAACAAAAAGTTTCCGTAAAGGACACCTCTTCGTTATGAATTATGTTCGCGAAATTTCTGACCTGCACTGTTAAAATTATAGCAGAATAAAGCCTAAAAAGCTGCGTATTATCAAGCTTTTTAGGCTTTTTCTGTATGTAAATTTCTATGCTCTGTTTACAAATTGTAACTTTTGATAATAAAAAGAGGGTAGAACAATTGGGCATTATTAACAAAAACCACATTTTGTAAATAATATTATTATCGTATAAACATAATATATAAATATTATTAATATAATATATTTATACTGTGCTTTAAAATATTTTAAACACATAGAATATTCAATTTACCATTGACAAAATAGGTAGTCTATCAATATATTGAAAGATATGTTTTGAATTACTTGAAGAAAGGATCTAAAGTATGCTATCTATCTATCTATCTATCTATCTATCTATCTATCTATCTATCTATCTATCCAATTATGTAGCGCCTATAAAATTTGTCAATTTATTAATAAAAAGGATTGCTATAGGCCAGTACACTACTTCCAAAACCAAAAAGGCGGTGGCGTAATTGGCTAAATCTATTGAAGAAAAAGTTGAAGAATATTACAAAACAAAATTTGATGAATATGGAATCAGACACTTTGGTAAAACAGAGAGTATTAATAGTGATATTTCTAATGCTTTAAGTAAAGCAAAGTCCAAATCGGGTGGGAAAGGTAATAACTATCCTGATATTCAATTACTTTTACAAGATAATCATTCCCGTAGAATTCCCGTTATGATTGAGGCTAAAGGCGAAAAGAATAAGTTAGAGAAACTTGATAAAAATGGACATATCATTCAGGAAACGATCTGGGCGTCTGATTCTAAGCCTAATGCTAAAAATCACCATAAGAAAGGCGACAAAAACTATTCAGCAATTACCAAATATGCTACTAATGGTGCATTACATTATGGTAAAGCAATTTTGCAATATTCTAATTATGATGAAGTATTAATAATCGGTGTTAATGGCACAACCTTAAATAATAATGGTGAAGTTACTGACCCAGAATGTAAAGCATACTATGTATCTAAGAAAAATAACTTTATACCTAAGCATGTTGAAGAACTAGATACGTCTTTAGTGCTTTTAAAACAAGACAATATAAGTAGACTTTATCAAATTCTGGATAACCTAAATTTAACAGAAGAAGAAATTGAAGCAATTAAGGCTAATACAGAAAACGAATTAGAAGCTAAAATTAAAGCTATTCACCAACGCTTGTACGATGATAAATCATTAAAGACAACTTTAAATACTAACGATAAATTATATGTCTTTACTGGTTTAATTATGGCAGGACTTGCAACTAATGGAGTCAAGCGGTTGGAAGTATCAGATTTAAGTTCTAACAATAGTGAAACTTTGAATGATGGTGCAATAGTGTTGGATCACATAAAAGTATTTTTAACTGCTCGTCATGCAACAACAGATAAAATATACTTAATTACCTCTTTATTAGGTAATGTTTTTAAAAACAAAACAATGTGGCAGCCTTTAAATGGAGAAAGTCTAATTAAGAGGTTATTTACTCAAATCAGTCAAGATATTATTCCGTTGCTTGAAAGTAATTTACATTTAGACTTTACTGGTAAAATTTTAAACTCATTGAGTGACTGGGTTTCAATTAATAATGACAAAGCAAATGATGTTGTATTAACTCCAAGTTATGTAACTCACTTTATGGCTAGACTAGCAAGAACGAATAAAGATTCTTTTGTTTGGGACTTAGCAATGGGATCTGGAGGATTTTTAGTTTCAGCTATGGATATTATGATTAAAGATGCTGAAAATAAGATTCAAGATAAAGATGAGTTAGAAGCTAAGATAACAAATATTAAAGAAAATCAATTGCTTGGTGTTGAAATACTTGGCAACATCTATATCCTAGCTGTCTTAAATATGATATTAATGGGCGATGGGTCTACTCATATGTATAGAGATGATTCCCATAACTTATATACCCAATTAGGGAAAAAGTTTCCTGCTACTGTCTTTCTATTAAATCCGCCATATTCTGCAGAAGGTAAAGGGTTTATTTTTGTTCAAGAAGCTTTATCTCAAATGACAGAAGGATATGCAGCTATTCTAATTCAAGAAAATGCTGGTAGTGGAAATGGTTTGCCATATACTAAAAACATCTTGAAGGATAATACATTAGTTGCTTCTATTCGTATGCCTAATGATCTTTTTAGTGGTAAAGCCAGTGTGCAAACTGCTATCTATGTATTTAAAGTAGCTGAACCACATGATAAAGATAATCTAGTGACTTTTATTGATATGTCAGAAGATGGTTATACGCGTCAAAATCGTAAAAAGTCTAGTCAAGAAGTCAACCTACGTAATACTGACCATGCAAAAGAAAGATATGCGGAAGTAGAAGCTATTCTTTTAGGCAAAAAGCCACAAACAGATTACTACACTGAAAAGAATGGAAAAGTAATAAAAGATTCTATTTCGCTAGAAGGTAATGATTGGACTTTTGGACAACATCAAGTCATTGATACTACGCCTACAGAAGATGATTTTAAGAAGGTCGTTGCAGAGTACTTAGGCTGGAAAGTAGAGCAATTACTTAAAGGTGAGAACAATGACTGAGTTTAAATATTTTAAATTGGGTGATTTATTTAAAATTGAGAAAGTTACAGGGTTTAATAAAAACGAATTAAGAAATAATGCAAATGGTAAATATGATTATGTTACTAGAACGTCTTTAAATAATGGTGTTGAAAGTATAACCGATAAAGTACCTAATAGAATACCTAATGAGCCACATACATTTAGCCTAGGATTACTTCAAATGACTTTTTTTTATAGAGAGCGGCCATGGTATGCAGGACAATTTATTAGAAAAATCACACCTAAATTTAAAAACAGTGACTTAGTTAATTTATATATGCTTACATGTTTAAGAAAAATTTCTAGAATTTTATTAGGCGTATTAGTAAGAGATGTGGATAATACGTTTAATAATATCTCTATTAAATTACCAATAGATACAAAAACTAATGAGTTAGATTTTAAATATATGGAAGATCGAGTGAAGGCACTCGAGCAAGATCGAGTGAAGGCACTCGCAAACTATTTAACTGTTACTGGATTAGATGATTATGAATTAACAGACAATGATAAAAAAGTATTATCCTATAAACCTAAATTTAAAGATTATAAAATTTGGGATATTTTTAAAGTCATCAATACACATAGTATTTTAAAAAGTCAAGTTGCAAAGCTGTCTGAAGGCAATACTCCATATTTAACTGCTGCTGAAGGTAATAATGCAGTGTCTTCATACATTAACTGTCCTAAAGAATGGATAGATGAAGGAAATTGTGTTTTTATTGGTGGTAAAACAATGGTGGTTACTTATCAAGAAAAAGACTTCTGTTCAAATGATAGTCATAATTTAGCTTTGTATTTTAAACAAGATGAGTATAGAAAACCATTAATTCAACAATATTTTGTTGGTGCAATTAGAAAAGCCTTGTCTCAAAAGTATAGTTGGGGTGATTCGATTTCTAAAAGTAAGATAAAGAAAGACATTATCTCACTCCCCATAGATAAGAAAGGCAAAATAGATTTTCAATACATGGAAAACTATATTAAAGTAGTCCAGAAACTTACTATAAAAAATGTAGTTAAATATAAAGATGAAGTGATAGATAAGACAAAAGGAATAATTAATTAGCTGTTACATAATATATGATTTTTATTTCTATCGTAATAAAACCCTCAAAATTCATATAGGGATTTTGAGGGTTTTATTGTGTATTTAGGTCAACTACCCCAGAATGAATTCTGGGGCTTGGTGGTTCGTTAGCTTACGCTAACTATTTCACCAATTTGCTTAGATACAGGCTTAACTTGTTTGAATTGCGAAAATCCAAACAGCGGTTTTCCCAA
>Ga0209064_1000872_pt1 | contig 59239 bp, 44 predicted proteins | sample Inofromicrocosms_FD_187498 | JGI IMG/M metagenome (GOLD analysis project Ga0209064, IMG submission 187498) | Mouse cecum microbial communities from Vienna, Austria - Inoculum for glucosamine and mucus D2O microcosms (SPAdes) (version 2) | ecosystem: Host-associated > Mammals > Digestive system >...
ACAGTGCGTATTGTTAAAATCAGCCAGTTGAGGAACCTTTTGCTCATCTTGGTTGTAGTATTTTCAAATACCGACTTACACCGAAAGGTGAAGTCTTTGAGAATCGCCAATACGTTCATACGCTAAGATTTTTATAATGAACGCTTTGGCGATTCATTTGTATTTGACAATTCGATATATTAACTTAAGTTTCAACTACTTCGGTAATTTTTACCGAATCATTGTAATAAACCGCACAAATTTAATAAACCGCACAAATTGTGACAACAAAAAAGGAGGAGTCGGAAAAAATTCCCGGCTCCTCCCCTCACGTTTCAACTATTTATTTATGAGAGCCTCAGTACCCAATTTCACAACTCGATAATGAGGACGAGGGATGTAGTAAAATCTTGCTGTTGAGCTTCTCTTGTATTCACTTACACTAATAAAACAATTCAACCCCCTTTTGGTCAGTCTGCATTCAGCTAAAAGAGATTAAAAAACGTCAAGCGTTTAACTATGAGCAACGTTTTTAGTTAAACAATTGCCTAATACAGTGTTAATGTTTAAAATAATGTAAGCGGCAGCGTTTTTGTCTATTCAGTCAAGGTTGCCTGTTCTCAAGGCTGTACAGTTACATCGACCGTTTATTCATCGGGAATGGCAGTGTTAATATAAGCAAAATATTGCAAATCACACCATCCCGACACACGCAGCACCGCGTCAATTATAAATCAGCGCATTAACTTCTATTCAAGCTATTATCAAAGGAATTTGCATTAACATTTGCATCTGAGAATTGCGTGTTAATCTTCTTTTAATGCACACAATTAAACATTTTGTGCCACATATTGAACTATGCATCTTGCAACCCATTGTTATTCCGCCTATTACCAAGTCAGCCATAATAAACTGCACCCGCATCAAACTGTTAATCAATCAAAATTATTGCAAACAAAACGCTAAAATAACGCCGTTTTATTAACATTTAAGCCAAAATGTAAAATTATGTTCATTTCTCTTTCGGTTTGTATCAATCGGGGCAATATGCCCATTATCAGCATTTTGGCATTTTGCGTATACACGCTTTTTTAGTAATTTTGCATCACCAATCACTAAGACCGATTACATCATTTTTTAAGAAATACCAGTCATGAAATTATATATCAGGACAATTATAGCAACTATAATGCTCGCCTTCACTATGGCGGGTGTTGCTAATGCCAACCACACCACCAAAGCCGCAGCCAACGAAGTCCCTGAAGCATTTGTAGAACGTGCCTACGAGAACGCCCGCAACTTTTCTCCCTTTGCAGCAGCCGCAACAGCAGCCGAGGCCGCATTGAGCGTACACCTTGACCTCGCGGCCAAGATGACCGACTATGCGGCATCGTTCCTCGGCACACGCTACCGTCTCGGCGCGTCGGGGCCCAAGGCATTTGACTGCTCAGGGTTCACAAGCTACGTTTTCCGTAATTTCGGTATTACCCTGAGCCGCACTTCGCGCCAGCAGTACACACAAGGCGAGCGTGTCGCCACCGACGAGCTGCAACCGGGCGACCTGATGTTTTTCTCAAGCCGTTCAAGCGGCAAGGGCAACGTCGGTCATGTGGGAATCGTCGTCGAGGTCAATAACGAAACCGGCTCATGCACATTTATACACGCGTCGACTAAACGAGGCGTAGTTTATCAGAAGTTCCCCGATGGCGGCTATTATCAGAAACATTACATCGGCGCAAAGCGCATCCTCGGCACCGCCGACCACGAAATGGCTTCTCTCTAATCCCGCAATTTCTTTATTCGCAACAATATCCCCTCTATACATGTGCCCGTCTTGACGAGACGCGGCACATTTTTGTTATACATTATATAAAGAAACACCGTTATTTTTTGTAATTTTGCATAAAAATATAAATATCGATACTCATGGCACAGAAACCCTCCATTCCCAAGGGGACACGCGATTTTACCCCGGTCGAAATGTCTCGACGCAACTATATATTTGACACTATCCGCGACGTGTTCAAGCTGTTTGGCTACCGGCAGATTGAAACACCTGCAATGGAAACTCTTGCAACCCTGATGGGGAAATACGGCGAGGAGGGCGACAAGTTGCTGTTCAAGATTCTCGACTCGGGCGACTTTCTGCGCGGGGTTGACCGCGACCTCATCGAGGCCGGCGAATGCAACCGTCTTGCCGCCCAGCTCTGCGAGAAAGGACTTCGCTACGACTTGACCGTCCCGTTTGCCCGCTTCGTGGTAATGCACCGCAACGAACTGGTGTTCCCGTTCAAGCGTTTCCAGATTCAGCCCGTGTGGCGCGCCGACCGCCCGCAGAAAGGGCGTTACCGCGAGTTTTACCAGTGTGATGCCGACGTTATCGGCAGCGACTCGCTCATTAACGAAATCGAGCTGATTCAGATGATTGACGAGGTGTTCCGCCGACTGAAAATCAACATCACCGTCAAGCTTAACAACCGAAAGGTACTTGCTGGCATTGCCGAACTCATCGGTGCCCCCGACAAGATTATCGACATCACCGTCGCTATCGACAAAATCGACAAAATCGGTCTTGAAAAAGTTCAAGATGAGTTGCGCGAACGCGGAATCAGCGACGAAGCCGTCACCAGAATCACCCCCATCATCACCCTCAGCGGCTCTAACGCCGAGCGTCTCGACTCGCTCGCCGAGCTGCTCAAGGACAGCGAGACCGGGACAAAAGGAGTTGAAGAACTGCGCGAAGTAATGCTCTCGACCGAGAAACTCGGACTCGATGCCGACCTCGACCTCGACGTGTCGCTCGCCCGCGGCCTCAACTACTACACCGGAACAATTATCGAAGTCAAGGCGCGCGACGTGGCAATCGGCAGCATCACCGGCGGCGGACGCTATGACAACCTCACAGGAATCTTCGGTCTTCCGGGCGTGTCGGGCGTTGGTATCTCATTCGGTGCCGACCGCATCTATGACGTGCTCAACACCCTCAATCTATATCCTGAAAGTGTCGACGGCGCTGCCAAAGTAATGTTTGCCAACTTTGGCAACGAAGGCGCGGCTGCCTCTCTCGCAATGCTGCGCAAGCTCCGTGCCGCCGGTATTTCGGCCGAACTTTACCCCGAGACGGTAAAAATGAAAAAACAGATGTCCTACGCCGATACTCTCGCAATCCCCTACGTCGCCATTATCGGCGAAAACGAGATTGCCACTTCGACTGTCACCCTTAAAAACATGACAACCGGCGAACAGAAGACCGTCACACCCGACGAACTTATCGAAATCCTACAGAACTGCCTATAACTTCCTCAACGACGAATGTTAAGAAAAATCCGCCTAACACTCGCCACAATCTCCCTCCTTGCGATTACCATGCTGTTTCTCGACTACACGGGTACGGCGGCTCGATTGTGGGGATGGATGGCCAAGATTCAACTCGTTCCGGCCGTGTTGTCTCTCAACGTGATAGCACTCGTCATCCTTGTCGCGCTGACACTGCTGCTCGGTCGTGTCTACTGCTCGGTCATCTGCCCGCTCGGTGTGGCGCAGGATGTATTCAACTGGCTCAGAGGCAAAATAGGGCCTAAAAAGAAACGCAAAAACCGTTTTCACTACACCAAACCCCTGACATGGGTGCGCGTGACGGTGCTTGCCGCGTTTGTCGCGCTATTTGTCGCCGGACTCGCCTCTGTTGCCATGCTCATCGCCCCTTACAGTACCTACGGACGCATCGCATCATCGCTTTTCGCCCCGGTATATGACACGCTTAACGGATGGCTTGTCGACCTGCAAGGGCCTGATTCCTATACATTTTACACCGTCGATAGCTTTGCTCCCACCCCGGCGGCCGTCGCGCTTGCCACTGTCACCCTTGTCGTGGTAGCGGCGTGTGCATGGCTCGGCGGACGCATATACTGCAACTCAGTCTGCCCGGTGGGCACATTGCTCGGCTTTCTCAGCCGTTTCTCGCTGTTAAAACCGGTCATCGACACCTCGCGCTGCAACGGTTGCGGCAAATGCGCCCGCAACTGCAAGTCGTCATGTATCGATTCCAAGAACCACCACATCGACTACTCACGCTGCGTGGCATGCATGGACTGCATTGACAACTGCTCGACAGGGGCAATAAGTTTCAGACGCCCCCAGACTGAAAAGCCTCAGGGTGTCGACAACAGCCGTCGCTCCATGATAGGAGTCGGGGCAATCGCACTGTCGGCAGCCGTCGCCAAAGCGCAGGACAAGACAACCGACGGCGGACTTGCAGTCATAATCCCCAAGAAACGCCCCGCCCGTAAAAACAAGATTGTCCCCCCCGGAGCAATCAGCGCAGCCAACCTTCAGCAGCACTGTACCTCGTGCCAGCTGTGCATCTCTCAGTGCCCCAACAAGGTATTGCGCCCCTCGATGGAGCTTGAGACATTCATGCAGCCCGAAGTCTCTTATGAAGCGGGTTACTGCCGGCCGGAGTGTACCGGTTGCAGCGATGCCTGCCCGACGGGAGCGATACGCCCCATCGGCGTTGCCGCGAAAAGCTCGGTACAGGTGGGCCATGCCGTCGTAAATCACGACATCTGCTACGCTGCAACAGGCGAAAAGAGATGCGGCAGCTGCTCGCGCCACTGTCCCGCCGGTGCAATCATGATGATACCTGTCAGCGAAGGGAGCGCAACTCTGATGCCGGTCGTCAACGAGGTATTGTGTATCGGATGCGGAGCCTGTGAAAATCTATGCCCGGTGCGCCCGCTGAGTGCAATCCATGTCGAGGGACACCTCGTTCACCGATATATTTGACCCGCTATGAAACAGAACGAAATCACCCGTCGCGGCTTCCTCAAATATCTTGGCGCAGGAGCCACACTCGCAGCAATAGGCTGCAAGTCCACCGACAGCGACAATGCCGCCACGCCGCATGCCGTCTCCGCCGGAACCGGCGAAATGACAACCCGTACCAACCCGAAAACAGGACAAAAAGTATCACTGCTCGGATACGGATGTATGCGCTGGCCCACTATCACCAATGCCGACGGCGAGGAGGTCATAGATCAGGAAATGGTCAACCGCCTTGTCGACACCGCCATTGCGGGTGGCGTCAACTACTTTGACACGTCACCCGCCTATTGCAAGGGGTTCAGCGAGCGAGCCACAGGCATCGCCCTTGCCCGCCATCCCCGCGACAGCTATTTCATTGCTACCAAGCTTTCCAACTTCGCGCCCGAGACATGGTCGCGTGAACGGTCAACCGAAATGTACCGCAATTCGCTGAAAGAATTGCAGACCGACTACATCGACTACATGCTCCTTCACGGCATCGGAATGGGTGGGATGGAGGCATTCAACGGTCGTTATATCGACAACGGCATCCTCGATTTCCTCATGGCCGAGCGCGAAGCGGGACGCATAAAGAATCTCGGTTTCTCCTACCACGGCGACGTGGAGGTATTTGACCACCTGTTGTCTCAGCACGACAAGTACAAGTGGGATTTCGCGCAGATACAGCTCAACTATATCGACTGGCTGCACGCCAAGGAGGTCAATCCGCGCAACACCAATGCCGAATACCTCTACAACGAGCTGCACCGACGCAATATCCCTGCCGTCATCATGGAACCGCTGCTCGGCGGACGCCTTGCATCGCTCAACAACAACCTCGTAGGACGGCTGAAACAGCGTCGCCCCGATGACTCGGTGGCATCGTGGGCATTCCGGTATGCCGGAACACCCGAAGGGGTTCTGACTGTCCTCTCAGGCATGACCTATATGGAACACCTCGAAGACAACCTGCGCACCTACAGTCCGCTGGACCCCATCTCCCCCGAAGAAGACCGGCTGCTTCAAGATGTCGCAAAAATCACCCTTACCTACCCTTCTGTCCCCTGCACCGACTGCAAGTACTGTATGCCATGCCCCATCGGCCTGAATATTCCGGCAATATTCGCCCATTACAACAAATGTATCAATGAGGGCAATGTCCCTTCGGGGAGCCGCGATCCCGACTATGAAAAAGCACGTCGCGCCTACCTTGTGGGATATGACCGCGCAATACCACGCGAGCGACAAGCGTCCCACTGCATCAACTGCGGCGTGTGTGAACCACACTGCCCGCAAGGAATCCACATTCCCGAGCGTCTTGCAGCCATCGACAATATCGTAGAGCAACTGAAACAAAACACGATGTCCTGAAACACGAATCGCCCGAAGACAATTGTCTTCGGGCGATTCTGTTAATAGGGTCAGAGAGTGGTTATAGGAATTTAACAGCCTTGCACGAGGGAAACCAGCAATTCCTTGCCATCTTCGCTGTCTTGGAAATTGATTTTGCCTTCGCGGGCAAGCCATCCGAGAGCTGCGTAAAGTTCTTTGTCAGTTTTAATCTTGGCGATTTTTTTGAGTTGTTTGGTTCCCAAAACATCGGCCTCATTGAGTGCGTTCCACACACTGCCGGCAAGTGCGCCAATAATGTCAGTGTTCATTTCTATTCTTATTAAAATTACACAATAATAAATCCGCTCGATTGAAAAACCTTGCTAATTTGGTGCAAATTTACAAAAATTTTACAATTCCAAATCATTTTATTAACAAATTTATGCGAGATTTTGTTCGCAGATAGCAAATTCATTCCTTTGTGGCTATTATTTCGACCGATTTATAAACGTTTCAATTCCGATTCCGCTGCCTCAAAATTCTCAATAAATAAAATTTAAACAATCTCATAAACGTGTCTTTGGGGAAATTTCGTAACTTTGCAATTTCTGATTAATGAAACATTCTAAAAATCATCATTCTATGAATATTCTTGTAACGGGAGCCAACGGGCAGTTGGGAACATCGCTGCGTCTCGCTGCCGAGGGGTCGAATGACCGCTACATCTTTACCGATGTGGCAGAACTTGACATCACCGATAAGGAGGCTGTCAAGAAGATGGTGGCCGACGAGGCTGTAGACTTGATTGTGAACTGTGCGGCTTATACCAATGTAGACCGTGCAGAGAGCGACGCGGAGTTTGCCGAAAAGCTCAATGCCGGAGCTGCTGCCAATCTTGCCGAGGCAATGGCTGCGCGTAACGGATGGCTGATTCATGTGTCGACCGACTATGTTTTCGGAGGACTGCCGGGAAATACCCCTCGCACCGAGGATGCCGAGGCTTGTCCGACGGGGGTCTACGGCGTGACCAAGCTGCACGGCGAAGAAGCCATCGAAAAGTCGGGCTGCAAGGCCGTTATCTTGCGCACTGCTTGGCTTTACAGCGAATATGGCAAAAACTTCGTCAAGACAATGCTTAATCTGACGGCGACCAAACCGGAGCTGAAAGTAGTGTTTGACCAAGTCGGCACTCCGACCTATGCCCAAGACCTCGCCGATGCCATCGCCGACATCGTCGCCCGACGCGCATTTGAAGGCAATGAGGGCATCTATCATTATTCCAACGAGGGCGCGATTTCGTGGTATGACTTCACTCAGGCAATTGCCGAAATCGCCGGCAACACATCCTGTGACATCCAGCCCTGTCACTCTGACGAGTTCCCCTCCCCTGTCACACGCCCGAGCTATTCGGTTCTTGACAAGACTAAGTTCAAAGCGACATTCGGTCAAAAAATTCCTTACTGGGGAACATCCCTGCGTCGCTGCGTCAAGAATTTAATGCAATCTTGACATCCTCCCTTAAGTGATTTATTTACCTGTGCGGAACGAGCGGTAATTGCACATCCCACTCAATCCGCATTATGCATTGATTTAAATTTATGAAGCACAACATTTTGATTACCGGTGGTGCCGGTTTTATCGGGAGCCATGTCGTGAGGCTCTTTGTCAACAAGTATCCCGACTACAAGATTGTCAATCTTGACAAACTCACCTATGCCGGCAATCTCGCCAACCTGAAGGACATCGAAAACAAGCCAAATTACAAATTTGTCAAAGCCGACATCGCCGACATCGAGGAAATGCGCCGCGTGATACGCGAAAATGAAATCACAGGAGTGATACACCTTGCAGCCGAAAGTCATGTCGACCGCTCGATCAAAGACCCCTTCACTTTTGCCCGCACCAACGTCATGGGCACCCTGTCGCTGCTGCAGGCCGCAAGGGAATACTGGGAATCACTTCCCGAGAAATATGAGGGCAAGCTGTTCTACCACATCTCGACCGACGAGGTTTACGGCGCTCTTGAACTGACCCATCCCGAAGGCATCGAGTCTCCTTTCACTACAGCCGCGTCAAGCGAGCACCATCATGCCTACGGCGAAGAATTTTTCCTTGAGACAACCAAATACAACCCCCATTCCCCCTACTCGGCTTCCAAGGCTTCGAGCGACCACTTCGTGCGCGCCTACCACGACACCTACGGGATGCCTACCCTCGTGACCAACTGTTCCAACAATTACGGCCCCTATCAGTTCCCCGAAAAACTGATTCCGCTGTTCATCAACAACATCCGTCACCGCCGTCCCCTCCCCGTCTATGGAAAGGGTGAAAACGTGCGCGACTGGCTGTTTGTCGAAGACCATGCCCGCGCCATCGACACCATTTTCCACAACGGGAAAGTGGCCGAGACCTATAACATCGGAGGTTTCAACGAGTGGAAAAACATCGACATCATCCGCGTCGTTATCCGCACCGTTGACCGCCTGCTCGGCAATCCCGAAGGCTATAGCGACGATCTCATCACCTATGTCACCGACCGCGCCGGTCATGACCTCCGTTATGCCATCGACTCGCGCAAACTCCAGCAGGAACTCGGCTGGGAACCCTCGCTGCAATTTGAGGAAGGCATCGAGAAAACCGTCAAGTGGTATCTCGACAATCAGGCGTGGATGGACAACATAACCTCGGGCGACTACGAGCGTTACTACGACGACATGTACTCAGGACGATGACAACCGACACCCTCTCATAGACAACAGCGAGCCTCGGAATTGCTCTGAGGCTCGCTGCTTTTTTACCGTCGCGCCATCCCCGTCAGGAACTTTGCAGTCATGCTGACCGATTCGGCAAATGCCGCGTCTTGTCCCGGAACCGTTATAAAAAGATGTACAGTACCCGGCAAGACTATGTGAGCGACCTCTATCCCGGCCTGAGACAGACGGTCACACATTTCCTGTCCTTGGTCTCGCAGAATATCCTTCTCGGCATTTATCATCAGGACGGGAGGAAATCCGGCCAGCTGGCTGAGGGAGGCATTGCAAGGCGAGATATAGGGCGAACGGACATCTCCCCCGGCGGCATACGCATCATTAAACGCCTCCATTATTCCGCTGTCAAGGCCATAACCGCCGCCATACTGCCGCCATGAGTCAGAACCGTCATTCCATGCCTTTGTCACAGGATAGAAAGTCACCACTGATTTCACCATTTTCACAGGTGTGGATTTAAGCCTCAACGCTGTCGCAAGCGCGAGATTGCCTCCCGAACTATCGCCCCCGATTGAAATATTAGCTCTGTCAAAACCATATTCCGATGCATTATCCCATGAAAACTCTACAGCCTCCACGCAGCAATCAAGTGCCGATGGATAAGGGTTTTCGGGAGCAAGGGGGTATTCCACTGCCAGAACCGCGATTCGGGCCTCACGCGTCAATTCCATGCAGAACCGGCTGCAACTGTTGATACTCCCGAAACACCATCCGCCGCCATGCAGATAGACGAGTAGCGGCAGTTTTTCGTCAAGAACCCCTGCCGGTTTATACAGGCGGTATCTTCCACCGACAAGATTAACCGCCTCGACCCCATCAATAACACCGACATCGGTATTTCGCAAAACCCTGACTCCGGCAAGTGGCGCAACATCTCCGGCAACCGCACTCCTGACGGCTCTCTCCTGACGCGCCTGCAATCCGTCGGGCATACTCCTTAAAAAAGACTCAGCCTCAGTAGCCATGACGCTGTCAAGCACCACACCGTCACCCCAATCCGCTCCACTCATAACCGACGGCAACAACACACACAGTATTATTAAGACTTTCTTAACCATAGAATTTCGTGCTATTTTACCTTACTTCGGCAACCGTTCTGTTCCAACCGCTCATTTTCCTGAACTGCCACCACATCATCGACACGGTCACGACGGTGGCGATAATATCGCTTGACGGGAAAGATAGCCACACTCCGTCAAGGTGCAAATAACGCGGGAGAAAAAGCAACAACGGAATAAGAAACAGGACTTGGCGTGTAAGAGACAGAAAAATTGATTTTCCGGCCTGCCCGATGGACTGGAAAAATGTAGTGGAGACAATCTGGAACCCGACGAAGAAGAACGCGAGCAACGAGAGTGACAGGGCGCGGTCAGTAGCCGCGATGAGACCGGCATCCACCGTAAACGCACGGGCGATGACTGACGGGAACGTCAGTCCGAAAGCCGCCCCTGACGAAACGATGGCAGTCGCCACAGCCACGGCAAGCCAGTAGGCGCGTTTAAGCCGGTGTAATTGCCCGGCTCCGTAGTTGTAGCCGATAATCGGCTGCATTCCTTGACAGATACCCACGACCACCATGCAGAGCAACGACGTATAGGTTGTGAAGATTCCGGCAGCCCCTATAGCGGTGTCTCCACCATAATGATAGAGCGACTTGTTGATTATCACGTTGATGAAACATGACGCGAAGTTTACGAGCGACGGTGCGGCACCGATGCTGACAATCCCGATGACAATCTTCCAGCGCAAGCGGAAAATTCCACGGGTGAAGTGCAGCGTGCTACCCGGCATCATGAAATGCCCCATGACAAAGAGCATCGAGACGGTCATGGAAATGTCAGTGGCGATTGCCGCGCCTTTGATGCCCCATCCCAGCACAAAAATAAAGATGGGAGCCAGCACCACGTTGCATCCCGCGCCTATAAACATCGTCACCATCGCCCGCACAGGATAACCCGAAGCGCGCATGATGTTGTTGAAACTGAACGACAGATTCATCATCAGCATACCCGGCAGGAGATAGGACATGAAGTCATGTGCATAGGGCAACGACGCTTCACTCGCCCCGAAGGCCACAAGAATGTCATCAAGGAAAATGGCAAAGACAGTCAGATATGCTACTGCTATTACCATTATAAGTGTCAGCGAATTCCCGAGAACGAGACGCGCTCCATGATGATCATTGGCACCGAGCATAATGGATATACGGGCCGATGCTCCCGCTCCGATAAGGACTCCGAGCGCCGACGCGACATTCATAACCGGGAACGTGATGGCAAGACCGGTTATAGCCTCTGCGCCAACCCCTTGCCCGATAAAGATGCGGTCAATCACATTATAGAGCGACATGACAAGCATACCCACAACTGCGGGAAGACTGTAACGCCACAACAACCGTCCGACCGGCTCGGTCGCAAGCTCGTCAAGTTTCTTTTTATCTTCGTCCCGTCGGGTGGTTTCTTCGACTTGTATCTGATTTTCTTCCATTGCGCCACTTTTTTCACGACAAATTTAGCAATAATTTGTAACAATGCCCTATTTTCAGGCTCCTCGCCGACAAAATATCCGCAATTACAAGTGAGAGGTTGTTTAGTCGCACCCGTTTTCACGGTCGGATTTTGTCCTGAAAACGGATTTTGGATTCACATTTGTTTTTTAACAGCCTCTGAAATCCCGGGGTGGGAATTCCGACGAAAAACAGCACGTTCTGACACAATGTCATGCCATCCCCCTGCTAAATTTTAACACAAATCCTTAAATTTAACTATTAATGTTAAAACGCTGCGGATTATCAGTGTTTCATATTAAAATAGATTAAGATTGTATATTTTAAGGCGTATGCCATGTAATTTTGCACACTTTTTGCCGTCTAAGCAATAAACAAAACAGATAAAGAAATTATCACTTAACCACATTATACTTTATGAAACTCTATCAAAAAGTTGTTATGCTTGCAGCCGGATCAGCTGTAATCGGCTCGGTTCTCACCGCCGTGGCCATGCGCTCGGTTATGTCTCCCACACCCCTTGCAGCTGACGTTGTCATGTCAGGAAACGGCAACGCCGCCGCGCAAGGATTCTATACCGTATCATCACGCCTGCCGGGTGACGGAACAGATTTTACCGTCGCTGCCGAAAACACCATCAACGGCGTGGTATCAATCAAGAGCTATGCCACTCCGCGCGGGTATTCCCGTGGCAACCAAGGAGGAGGTTTCTTTGGAGACCCGTTTTTTGAATACTTCTTCGGGCAGCCCGGCGGCAACCAGCGTCAGACCCCGCAACGTGACAACAACGACGAGTCGGCACAGCAGCAGACCGGCCTCGGCTCGGGCGTGATTATCTCGTCCGACGGATATATTGTCACCAACAACCACGTCATCGACGGTGCCGAGCGCCTCGAAGTCACTCTCAACGACAACCACACCTACAATGCCACCGTTGTCGGAACCGACCCGACAACCGACATCGCCCTTGTCAAAATTGATGCTTCCGGCCTCCCGGTAATCCCGATGGGAGACAGCGAAAACCTCAAAGTAGGAGAATGGGTGCTTGCTGTCGGCAACCCCTTTGGATTCACCTCTACCGTGACCACCGGCATCGTATCGGCAAAGGCCCGCAGTATCGGCAGCGCGACCCACGGCCGCTCGATGGGTATCGAGTCCTACATTCAGACCGACGCAGCCGTAAACCCCGGCAACTCAGGCGGCGCGCTTGTAAACCTCGCCGGCGAACTTGTCGGCATCAATACCGCTATATATTCTCAGACAGGCAACTATGCCGGCTATTCATTCGCCGTCCCGACCACGATTGTCAAGAAAGTGGTTGCCGACATCCGCGAATACGGTGCCGTCCAGCGCGCCGTCCTCGGAATCGGAATCAGCGATCTCACCCCCGAGCGTGCCAAGAAAGACGGCATTACGGCCGTGACCCAAGGAGTGTATGTCGGTAGCGTCAACGATCGCTCGTCGGCACGCGAAGCCGGACTTGAAGCAGGTGACGTGATTACAAAAATCAACGGCAACTCGACCGACAATACCGCACAGCTTCAGGAGCAACTCTCCAAATACCGTCCCGGCGACAAGATTTCGCTTACCTACATCCGCGGCAACAAGTCCCATACCGTCGAGGTCAAGCTCCTCAACAACATGGGAACCACCAAGGTCACCGTCGCCGGCTCTGTCACCGACCTCGGCTGCGCGTTCAAGAAACCCGGAGAATCGACCCTGCGCCAGCTCGGCCTCTCGGCCGGTGTCCAAGTGGCCGACCTTCAGAAAGGCAAATTCAAGGACGCAGGCATCCGCGAAGGATTCATCATCTACTCAGTCAACGACAACCGGGTATCCTCTCCCGATGACATTGAAAAAATCTATAATGCCATCATGAAAAGCGACTCCCCCGACAAGGTGATGTTCCTGCGTGGTGTCTATCCCACCGGACAGCGTCGCTACTACGCCGTCGACCTTGCCGATGCCGAATAAACATTTTCCATACACATGACAAGAAGGACGCAAAGACTGTCTCTACATTCCAGCCTTTGCGTCCTTTGTTTTAGAGTATGTTTACTCTTAGTCGACCGACAGTCCCGTTTTATCCTGATTTTCCCTCATTAAAGCATGTTTTTAATTTTATATTGTGTGTTTCCAATAAAAATCACTAACTTTGCAAATTGTAACGAAAACCCACTTTTTGGATAATCATTTTATGCGCAAATATATCATCATGCTCCTTGCCGCCCTGTCGCTCGCCTCTTGCGGAGAGTACCAGCGCGTGTTGAAAAGCACTGACAATGACTACAAGCTCGACTTTGCCCGTCGCGCTTTTGAACAGAAAAAATATGTTCAGGCCGCCACAGTGCTAACCGACATCGTTACCACTTTTAAGGGTTCAGCCAAGGCCGAAGAATCCCTCTACCTCCTTGCCCTTAGCCACTACGAAAACAAGGATTACGCCAACTCCGGAGCATACTTCAAGACTTATTACACCCGCTACCCCAAAGGGAAATACACCGAGCTTGCCCGTTTTTATTCAGGCTACGGATACTATCTCGACTCTCCCGAGCCGCAGCTTGACCAGTCGGGAACCATCAAGGCTATCGAAGAACTTCAGGCATTCCTTGACTATTTCCCCCGCAGCGACAAAGTCTCGATTGCCCAAAATGCCATTTTCGAGCTTCAGGACAAGCTGACACTGAAACAGTTGCAAAACGCCCAGCTCTACTACAACCTCGGCACATACATGGGCAACAACTACGAAAGCGCTGTAATCGTCGCCCGTAACGCAATAAAGGATTACCCCTACTCCAAATACAAGGAAGACCTTGAGCTCCTGATTCTCAAATCACGTTATCAGGAGGCTGACCAAAGTATCGAGGAAAAGAAAGCCGACCGTTTCCGCGAAGTCATTGACGAATACTATTCGTTTATCAACAATTACCCCGACAGTCCCCACCGCGACGAGGCTGACAACATCTTCAAAATCGCCTCCCGCTACGTCGCCGAATAATAATTATACATATTATATATAATATCAAAACTGGATATGGACTACAAAAAGACCAACGCTCCTCTCAACACCCAGACCCGTGATATGATCTCGATGAGCCAAGACACGGGCAACGTCTATGAAACAGTCTGCATCATCGCCAAACGCGCCAATCAGATTGCCGGCGAAATGAAACACGACCTTGAAAAGAAACTACAGGAATTCGCATCACTCAGCGACAACCTCGAAGAAATCTCCGAGAACCGCGAGCAGATTGAAATCTCACGTTTCTACGAGCGTCTCCCCAAGCCCGTGCTCATTGCCACTCAGGAGTATCTGGACCACAAAATCCACTTCCGCAACCCCGCCAAGGACAAGCTCAACCTTGACTGACGGAACCTAAAACACAAAGATTCAGTGGTCGCCTTTAACATTTCTGCCTAAAAAGCATTGCCATGTTGAAAAAAATCACTACCTTTGTGCGCTAATTTTTATTAACCACATTTTAAAACATCTGAAAGAATGCATTTAAGTTCTGAAGAAAAAGTAGAAATCTTTGAGAAGTACGGCCAGGGCAAGACTGACACTGGCTCGCCTGAAGCACAGATTGCATTATTCTCTGTCCGTATCGCTCACTTGACTGAACACCTCAAGTCAAACCACAAAGATTATACGACTGCGAGAGCTCTGAAGGCACTCGTCGGCAAGCGTCGTCGCCTGCTGGATTATCTGATCCGCACTGACATCAACCGCTACCGCGCCATCATCGCCAAGAAAGAGCTCGGTATCAGAAAGTAATTTCCCGCTCATCGGGTATCTACTTGAAGATTACACTAACCGCCGCAACCCTCAGGGTTTCGGCGGTTTTTTATTGCTCGCCGATATGACGGCATTGAGACCAGACATCGCGACACTTCCACTTTATCACTTATCGACAATATTTTATACAAAAATGATTGTTTTATCGAAATTTTTACTTAACTTTGCAGCCAAATTCCGATAGGTATTGGCAAAATGCCAACACCACGAAAAGATTAAGATTGTTTTTACTTATTAGTTAGCACAGTAATGAAAGCTACCGAAGTGATTTCCGACCTGAAAAGGCGGTTCCCCCATGAGCCTGAGTACATTCAGGCAGTAGAAGAAGTTGTAACCTCTATCGAAGAAGTCTACAACGAGCACCCAGAATTTGAACGCTACAACCTCATAGAGCGTCTATGCATCCCCGACCGCATCTACACATTCCGCGTCTCTTGGGTCGACGACAAGGGCAACGTGCGCAACAACATGGGTTACCGCGTCCAGCACAACAACGCCATCGGCCCGTATAAAGGCGGTGTGCGTTTCCACTCCTCGGTCAACCTCTCGATTCTCAAATTCCTCGCATTTGAACAGACATTCAAAAACTCGCTCACAACCCTCGCGATGGGCGGCGCAAAAGGAGGCAGCGACTTCTCGCCTCGCGGAAAAAGTGACATGGAAGTCATGCGTTTCTGCCAAGCATTCATGACCGAGTTGTGGCGACACATAGGCCCTGACACCGACGTTCCCGCAGGAGACATCGGCGTGGGCGGGCGCGAAGTCGGCTACATGTATGGCATGTACAAGAAAATGGCCCTCGAATTTACAGGCACATTCACCGGCAAGGGACTCGAATTCGGCGGCTCGAAAATCCGTCCCGAGGCCACAGGCTACGGCAACGTCTACTTCCTTCTTGAAATGCTGAAGACACGCGGCCTCGACCTTTGGGGCAAACGCGTAGCAATCTCCGGCTCAGGCAACGTTGCGACCTATACCGCCGAAAAACTCCTTGAACTCGGTGCAAAAGTCGTCTCCATGAGTGACAGCGACGGCTCAATATACGTTCCCGAAGGTATAACCCGCGAGCAGCTCGACTACATTTTCAAGCTGAAAAACATCTACCGGGGACGCATCCGCGAGTTTGCCGAAGAATATGGCTGCCAGTACTTCGAGGGAGAACGCCCGTGGCAACATGCCGTCTGTGACATCGCGATGCCATCGGCCACTCAGAACGAAATCGACGGCGACGATGCCCGCGCCCTCATCGCCAACGGCTGTATCGCCGTCAGCGAAGGCGCCAACATGCCATCGACACCCGAAGCCATCCGCGAGTTCCAAGCCGCCCACATACTCTATGCTCCCGGCAAAGCCGCCAATGCCGGAGGCGTATCGGTTTCAGGTCTCGAAATGGCCCAGAACTCACAGAAACTCAACTGGTCATCCGAGGAAGTCGACCGCAAACTGAAAGAAATCATGACCGACATCCACAACCAGTGTGTAAAATACGGCAAAGAATCAGACGGTTACATCAACTATGTGCGTGGTGCCAATGTCGCCGGATTCATGAAAGTCGCCAAAGCCATGATGGCTCAAGGAGTCCTCTGATCAATCCGGCACATTCATCGCTCATCTATACAACCTCGGCGAGGGAAGTCCCACAACTTCCCTCGCCTCTTTTTACCACTACCTCAGATGGGTGGCGGCGAGGGTGAGGACGCTGAGGGTCGCAGTCGGAGCGGCGGCATGCAACTCGTCAAGGCAGGCAAGGAGGGTTGCGCCGGTTGTCACCACATCGTCGATGACAAGGAGATGCCTACCCGAGAGTTCTTCGGAACGGCGCACTCCGTAGATGCCGCGAGAGTTAAGATAACGACCGTAAGAGTCTTTGCGGGTCTGCGTCGCATGACCGCGCCGGGCAACAAGGTTGTGGCCGACAGGGATGCCGGTCTCGACTGAAACGCCTCGGGCAATGGCCTCGGCTTGGTTATATCCGCGAAACATCCGCTTGAGAAAATGCATCGGGACCGGGAGCAACAGGTCGATGCCGTCAAAAAATCTGTCAGGCTTGATTTCGGCGGCATATCTCTGGCCGAGCCATCGCGCAAGCGCGGGCCGGCCACGATATTTTGCCTCGTGGATGAGACGGGCATAATCACTCTGACGATAATACCAATACATCGACGCAGCCCGGTCTACCGGTGTCTTTCCGGCAAGACGCTGATGGACAGCATTAAATGCGTCACAATGAATCCCGGTGCGCGGCATCCCCACGAAACAGCCGAGACACAAATACTCCTCGCCGTGCACGAGCGACTGTCCGCACACCTCGCACACTCGCGGAAACACCATCCCTATCAAGTCATCAATCCACCCCTTCATCATCGTCATCCCCTGCTGCAAGCGAGCGGATTATTTCAATAGCGAGTTTCATCTCATATCCTCGTCCCACGGCAAAACGCAGCAGCTTGTTACGCCCTTCACGGGTCATGAGCGCGTCGGCAATGAGTGGCACGCGGCTCTTAATAACGAAGCGAGCCATCTTGCGGTATTCCACCTCGTCAATCTCGTCAATCGCCGACATGGCCAACTCGCGTGAGACGCGTTTGGCCCACAGTCCCTGCGCAATCTTGCGTCTTCCCCAGCCGCTGAAATTGAATTTGTCATAACAATAGGCCCGCGCAAACCTCGCATCATCAAGAAACCTGTCACGTTGCAAAGACGCGACAATCTTTTCCACGCTGTCGTGACCGATGCCCCACCCTGTCAGCTTTCTGACAATATCGGCTGTGCATTGCTCCGTGCGGCTGCATAGCAGCTGCACCCGTTCAAGTGCCTTCTCGGACGACAACGGTTTCTTGGCTGATTTCATGACCGTCGCGTCGCTGTCAGGAACCGCTGCCTCCGCTGCATGTCGAGAGACACAATGACATTCTCCCATTCACCGCTATCCTCCAGTTCATTTTTCAATCGGTCGGCAAAAAGCGGATTGAGTTCAAAATAAAGTCTTCCACCCGCTACGAGGGCAGCCGTGGCATAACGGGCAATCGCGTGATAGAACTTCAACGGGTCATCGTCGGGTACAAACAATGCGCCACGAGGCTCGTGGTCAAGCACGTTTTTCTCCATTTCGTCCCGCTCACTCTCCACTATATAGGGAGGATTGGAGACAATGATGTCAAATTGTGGACGTGCGGGAGGCAGAACCGACAATATATCCTCATGCAGGAATGTTACATCGGCTTTAAGACAGGCCGCGTTCTCCATCGCCACTTTCAAGGCCGGAAGCGAGACATCGATGGCTGTCACCCGTGGAAAATCGAGCCAGCGGGACAATGCTATTGCTATACAGCCGCTCCCGGTGCCGATGTCAAGCACACGCAGATCCTTTCTACCCCTATTGTCATTGGCAATCATATCTACAAGTTCGGCAGTCTCGGGCCGCGGAATCAGCACGTCGGGTGTCACTTTAAGCTCCATCCCATGCCAGTAAGTGTCACCGAAAATATACTGTACAGGCTCGCCGTCAAGCAACCGCCTGACGACTGCGTCAATCTTTCCGCTGACAAAGTCGCTCACCGGCTCATCGCGTTTAAGGGCGACATCAACCGGCGAATAGCCCTTGACATGCTCGATAACGATGCGCACGAGCCACCGCGCCTCCCCGTCGCCATACTGCGCCGCAAGAGCCGCCACCGCCCCGTCAAGACATTCTTTCAGTGTCATAAGCCATTTATAGTTTGTGTTGCAAAAGTAACAAAAAACATCGGAACATTTTGCGGGCAAGTGATGTTTTTATAGAAAACGTCAACTATTGTACATCACCAAGAGGGCGTTTCATAACAAATGTTAATCCAAAGTGGTAGCATCTTTCAGTTAACTCGTTATTACACAGAGGGAGCATAGCTGTGGCTATGTGACCGAGGTGTAATGACGAGGTAACGAAAGAGGATGCCATGAGGATAAGGTAACTTCATTCAGATATTAATTTCAAAATTTAAACATGAGGCTGTTTTATATAAATGCTTTTGTCACACCCGTTTTCACGGTCGCCTTTCGCCCTGAATCTCGGTCACATAGCTACAGCTATGCTCCCTCGATTCATGACGAAATCCGACGCGTGAAAACTGGCTTTGGATTTAACATTTGTTATGGAACGCCCTCTAAAATTTTATCACGATGAGTAAAGAGAAGAAATCCCGCGTAAGCACATGGCTTGTTATCGGAGTGCTCGTATTGATTGCGTTACTGCTTGTATGGCTCACGGTGGCCGACCTTCTTGGCGATACCGACGTGGCCGCGCTCATCATGCCGGTCATGTAAGCGTCTTGTACTTGCGGGAATCCTCGTCGGTAATCTCGCGTATCACCCGGCAGGGATTCCCGGCGGCAAGAACCCGCGCGGGTATATCGCGTGTCACGACGCTCCCCGCCCCTATTACCGCGCCGTCACCGATTGTCACCCCGGGACATATCTGCACACCCCCGCCTATCCACACGTCGTTGCCGACAGTAACGGGAAAGGCGTATTCAAGACCGAGGTTGCGTTTTTCCACGTCGAGCGGATGGCCTGCAGTATAGATGCCCACGTTTGGGGCGATGAAGACATTGTCGCCAATCACAACCTTGGCCGCGTCGAGTACCACGAAGTTGTAGTTGGCAAAGAAATTGTCGCCTACTTCGATATTATACCCGAGGTCGCAGTGAAAGGGAGCGTTTATGATGCAGCGCATACCCCTGCGGCCAAGAAGGCGCGAGAGTATCGCGTCCTTTTCGTCATACCGAGACGGACGTAAGTCATTATAGTCGTGACACAGTTCCATCGCTGCAAGCCGCTCGGTTATGAGTTGCCTGTCATAGTTGGCATCATACAGCACCCCGAGTGCCGATTTCTCTTTTTCAGTCATATTTCATTGATTTTTCCATATCTATAACGCCGCTCCGTCCATTTTTCTTGCCGTTTAGAGTTAAACATTGTAACTTTCGGCGACTTTTCGCGTCCAAAACTATATTTAAAACTATATTTAAACAACAAACCAAGTCAACGGAGTTGAGATTTTGAGTCAAAACTTCAATTGTGTTTCAAAAACATTTGCATAATCAGATGATTTTCACTATCTTTGCGGTCGATTTAGCCGTATCGGGCCTGATAAAGCGAGGCGCATTAGCGTGTCCGCCCGACGGAGTAACCTGTAAAACAAATAATTAACGATGTACGCTATCGTAGAAATCCAAGGACAGCAGTTCAAGGCCGAGCCCGAGAAGTTCCTGTATGTCCACTATCTCGGCGAAGCTGTTAAAGAAGGTGACAAGGTTGAATTTGACCGCGTTCTCCTCGCTCAGTCCGACGATGCAGTAAAGGTTGGCGCTCCCACTGTAGAAGGCGCAAAAGTTGTATGTGAGGTTCTGACACCTCTCGTAAAAGGTGAAAAAGTGATTGTTTTCAAGAAAAAACGTCGCAAAGGCTATCGCCGCAAAAACGGCCATCGCCAGTATTTCACCAAAGTGTTAATTAAAGAAGTTGTTGCTTAACCCCTAAAATCTCAACTCAACATGGCACATAAAAAAGGTGTAGGTAGTTCTAAGAACGGCCGCGAATCAGAAAGCAAACGCCTCGGCGTAAAGATTTTCGGTGGTCAGCACTGCAAGGCAGGCAACATCATCAAGCGTCAGCGTGGTACGGTTCACCACCCGGGTCTCAACGTAGGCATGGGCAAGGACCACACTATTTTCGCTCTCATCGACGGTGTTGTTGTCTTCACTGAAGGCAAGGAAGGACGCAAGTTTATCAACGTCACCCCCGCTGAAGCATAAATTCCACACTACCACAAAAATTTGACATTCCACAATTTGACCCGAGCGGCCTTCCACAAGAGGGCCGCTCTTTTTTTGCGCCCGACGTGACGATTATTGAAGAATAAATCGTAACTTTGTCCAAATAAAGTGACTGGCGAACAGTGGGATTCAGGCTATGCCCGAGTGAGAATGACACTATCTTCACCTTTCACCTCTTAATTGATTGTTTTACAAGAACGAAATTATACCAACAGAGAGCCGATGAGAAAATGGCGTATTGATGACAGCTCGGAGCTGTACAATATCAACGGATGGGGGCGCAAATATTTCTCCATCAACGAGAAAGGACATGTCGTTGTAACACCGCGCGAGGGTTATGCCTCGGTCGACCTGAGAGAGGTCATGGACGAGTTGCAGATAAAGGATGTGACATCGCCCGTGTTGCTGCGTTTTCCCGACATTCTCGACAACCGCATCGAGAAGATTTCCAACTGTTTCAAGACCGCCGCGGAACAATATAACTATCAGGCCAAAAATTATTGCATCTACCCTATCAAGGTAAATCAGATGCGTCCAGTGGTAGAGGAAATTGTCAGCCACGGCAATAAGTTCAACATTGGCCTCGAAGCCGGTTCCAAGCCTGAACTGCACGCTGTATTGGCAACCAACATACAAGAGAACTCACTCATCATCTGCAACGGGTACAAGGATGCCAACTACATCGAGCTGGCACTGCTTGCCCAGAAGATGGGGCGGCGCATATATCTCGTGGTGGAAAAACTCAACGAGCTGAAGACCATAGCCGACGTTGCGCGCCGCATAGACATCGAGCCCAACGTGGGCATACGCATAAAACTCGCCTCATCGGGGTCGGGCAAATGGGAGACGAGCGGTGGCGACCAGTCAAAATTCGGTCTAAACTCGTCAGAACTGCTCGAAGCGCTCGATTTCATGGAAAACAACGACATGAAACAGTGCCTGAAACTCATCCACTTCCACATCGGCAGCCAGATTACCAAGATTCGCCGCATCAAGAATGCCATCCGCGAAGCCACACAGTTTTATGTGCAACTGTCGCGCATGGGATTCGACATCGAGTTCATGGACATCGGCGGCGGCCTCGGGGTCGACTATGACGGCACCCGCAGCTCAGCCTCGGAAAGCTCGATGAACTACTCGATTCAGGAGTATGCCAACGATGCCATCTCGTCAATCGTGGATGCCTGCGAGAAAAACGGGTTGAAACAACCCAACATCATCAACGAGAGCGGGCGCTCGCTGACGGCTCACCACTCGGTGCTGATTCTCGAAGTGCTTGAAACAACATCGCTCCCTGAGTGGAAAGACTCGTGGGAGATTGCCCCTGACGCCCACGAGCTTGCCCGCGAGCTTTACCAGATATGGGACAACCTGAACCAGCCAAATCTCTTTGAGAGCTGGCACGACGCGTTGCAGATACGCGAGGAGGCACTCGACCTTTTCAGTCTCGGACTTCTCGACCTGCGCACCCGCGCCCAGATCGAGCAGCTGTTCTGGTCAATCGCCCGCGAGGTGGGGGAAATGGCCGGGGCGATGAAACATGCCCCCGAGGAACTGCGCAAAGTCTCCAAGATGATTCCCGACAAGTATTTCTGCAACTTCTCGCTGTTCCAGTCGCTGCCCGACTCATGGGCCATCGACCAAGTGTTTCCCATCATCCCCATCTCGCGTCTTGACGAGAAACCCACAAGGACATGCACGATTCAGGACATCACATGCGACAGCGACGGCAAAATCAACAACTTCATCTCAGTTCAAGGCGGCACGGCAAACTCGCTCCCGGTCCACACGGTGAAACCGGGCGAACCTTACTATCTCGGCGTGTTCCTCGTGGGAGCCTATCAAGAAATCCTCGGCGACATGCATAACCTGTTTGGCGACACCAACGCAGTCCACATCTCGGTCTACAAGGACCACTACGAGATAGAGCGGGTCATCGACGGCGAGACTGTGGCCGACGTGCTCGACTATGTGCAGTACAACCCCAAGAAACTGGTGCGCAATGTTGAGGCGTGGGTGACATCGTCAATGAAAGCAGGGAAAATAACCCCCGACGAGGGTCGCGAGTTTCTCAGCAACTACCGCTCGGGACTTTACGGATACACCTATATAGAAAAAGACTGATTCGCGCCCGCCATGCCACGATATTTCATGACTCTCGCCTATCGCGGCGCGCCTTTCCACGGATGGCAGTCACAGCCGGGTGAAGTGACGGTGCAGTCGACGATAGAGAACGCGCTGTCAGTAGTTATACGCCGACCCGGCATGAAGATTGTCGGGGCGGGGCGCACTGACACTGGAGTCAACGCCCGCATGATGACAGCCCACTTTGACACGGAGATGCCGATTGACAACGCCGAGGGAATAGTGCGCGGTCTCAACTCGCTCGTCGGGAAGGATATAGCCATCTACGACATACGCGAAGTCGCTCTGGGATGCCATGCGCGCTTTGACGCGAAATCGCGCACCTACCACTACTATGTCATCTCGGAGAAGTCGCCATTTTTCTACCCGCTCAGCTGGAAGGCTCCGGCAACACTTGACTATGAGGCGATGAACCGCGCGGCAGCAGTCCTCCTTGACACCGAAGATTTCACATCGTTCTCCAAGCTGCACACCGACACGAAGACCAACATCTGCCATGTCACACGGGCCGAGTGGGTGCCGGTTGAGGCTGTGCCGGGGGCGATGGTATTCGTCATCACTGCTGACCGCTTTCTGCGCAACATGGTGCGCGCCGTGGTAGGGACGCTTGTCGAGGTGGGGCGTGGCAAGATGACTGTCGACGAGTTTGCACGCGTCATCGATGCCCGCAACCGCTGCGCAGCCGGCACTTCAATGCCCCCTCAAGCACTGTTTTTGTGGGACGTAACTTATTAGAATTGAGAATTAAAAATTGAGAATTGAAAATTGAACATCCTCCGTTTCATAACTCAGAACTCGTACCTCATACTTATATTCCTCCTTTTGTCATCTTGCGGGAGGGGGACATCGTCACGCGGCAACGAGGTCACGGGTGACACGCTGACCACATGCGCCGAACTACTTACGCTCGTTGATTGCGGCGACTATACCGTGGCCGACGTGCGCGACCCTTGGGACACCACCCGGCTGCTTGGCCGCTACATCCTCGTTGACAGTGACAGGGAGATGCCCGGCAGCCTACCCAATGGCGAGGTGGTCAGAGTACCGCTCGAAAACTCCATCGTCTACTCCGACGTTCATGCCTGCGCCATCGGAGAGGTCGGAGGTATAAAGGGGGTGCGCGGAGTCGCCGACGCCGGTTACTTCAAGACCGCCGAGATTGTCGCCGGACTGTCTGACGGGAGCGTGACCGACATCGGCTCGGCCATGTCGCCTTCAGTCGAGAGAATAGTCGAGATGAACCCGGACGCTATACTGCTATCTCCTTATCAGAACGCCGGACATGGTGCCGTCGGTCAGATTGGCACGACGATTATCGAGTGTGCCGACTACATGGAGCCCACCCCGCTCGGACGCGCCGAGTGGATAAAACTGCTCGGGAAATTATACGGCGGTTACGATAAGGCCGATACTATATTTGCATCCACCCGCGACCGTTACGAGTCCCTGCGCTACAAGGCAGCTGCCGTCAGCACGCTGCCCAAGGTCGTGACCGAACAGGTGACCGACGGGGTATGGTATGTCCCCGGAGGACGCAGCTACATGGCTCGCCTGCTCGGTGACGCTGCCGTCATCTACCCGTGGAGCGATGACACGTCGACAGGCTCTCTGCAACTCGACTTCGCGACCGTCTTTGACCGCGCCCATGACGCGGAGTTCTGGCTGATACGCACTTGGGGACATGACCTGAGTCTCGCCGAGCTTAAAAGCAACAACAGCCTAAACGCCGAGATGGAGGCCTTCAATAACGGCGGTGTCTACGCGGCCAACACCGCCGAAGTTCCCCTTTTTGAAGACTTCCCCTTCCACCCCGACCGTCTGCTGCGCGAATACCTCGCCATCTTCCACCCTTACATTATGCATGGCGACACCACATTAACCTATTACAAAAGAGTCAGATGAGCGCCGAAGGGGTATCAACGTCACGCGCCGCCGCAGCTATGTGGATTATCTCGGCTGCAATTGTCCTAATGTTTGGCGGATGCCTCTTTTTCGGATCTGTCGACATCCCCCCAAGCGCGGTCATCGACATCCTGACCGGTGGCGACGGCGGCAAGCGGTCATGGGAAGTCATCGTGACGGGAGCGCGACTGCCGATGGCCTGTACCGCGTTGATTTCCGGAGCCGCACTCGCTGTTGCAGGACTGCTTATGCAGACAACCTTTGACAACCCGCTTGCCGGTCCGTCGATACTCGGTGTCTCCACCGGGTCAAGCCTCGGGGTAGCTGTCGTCATGCTTGCGCTCGGTGGCAGTGTAGGAACCATCGGCCACTATTTCAGCGTGTTGCTCGGCGCAATGGCCGGGGCAATGGTAGTGCTGGTAGTGTTATTGCTGTTCTCGCGTTTTATCCACAGCTCGGTCATGTTGCTGATTGTAGGCATCATGGTAGGCTACCTTGCGTCGTCGGCAGTATCGCTGCTCAATTTCTTCTCGACACAGGAAGGTGTGCACTCATTCGTGATATGGGGCCTCGGGTCGTTCTCGGGAGTCAACCTTGAACGACTGCCGGTATTCGCTGTCGTCACCCTCGCCGTGCTGTTGCTGAGTTTCCTCATGGTCAAGCCGCTTGACGCGCTGCTGCTGGGCGAGCGTTATGCCGCCAATCTCGGCGTGAACATCCGCGCCACCCGCAACCGCCTGCTCCTGTTGTCGGGACTGCTGACCGCCGCCGTCACCGCCTTCTGCGGCCCCATAGGGTTCATCGGCCTCATCGTCCCGCATGTCGCCCGCATGGCAGTCAACACCTCGCGCCACATTTACCTGTTACCCGCAACCGCCATGACCGGCTCGGCCATCGCCCTGTTTTGCTCTCTTGTCAGTGTCTTGCCCGGCTCGTGGGGCGTAATACCGGTGAACGCAATCACCCCCATAATAGGCGTTCCTGTAATCCTTTACATCATTCTGAGACGAAAATGACCCCGCCGAGTGAAATAATGACTACACACGGCCTCGCAGCCGGTTATCTCCCCGACAAGCTGATTGCCGACAGACTCGACCTGTCGCTCAGCCGTGGCGACATGACACTCCTGCTCGGAGCCAACGGTCGCGGAAAAAGCACCCTGCTCCGCACCCTGTCGGGAGCGCAACCGGCCCTCGCCGGGGAGGTTTCAATCGCCGGGAAAAGCCTTGCCGACACCACTGCCGCCGACATGGCGCGCCTCATCAGCCTCGTCTACACCGACCGCACCCATGCCGGGCATCTAACCGCTGCCGAGCTTGTCGCTCTGGGCCGACAACCCTACACCGGGTTCTTCGGACGGCTCTCGGCCGATGACCGCCGCATCGTCGACGAGTCACTCGACACCGTCGGGATGTTGCAGTTCAGCCGCCGATATGTATCGACCCTCTCTGACGGAGAAAGGCAGAAAATCATGCTCGCCCGCGCCCTCGCCCAACAGACCCCCGTCATACTCCTTGACGAGCCGACTTCGTTTCTCGACATCGCGTCACGCATTGAAACGATGCAGATGCTCCACGACCTTGCAGCCGATCACGGTAAGGCCATCCTCCTGTCAACCCACGACATCGCCGAGGCTCTCCCTCTCGCAACCCACGCTTGGCTCTTGGTAGAAAACGACTCATCCAACTACGACTCCACTCAAGCCGTCTCGGCCATGATTACCGGCACCGTCCCGGGACTGGTAGCCACGGGGGCATTTGACCGCCTTTTCCCCCGCCGCCCCGTCGTCTTCGACCCGGCCACGATGACGTTTCAGTCAGTCAACCGATAAGAGGCAGGTTTATTTAAGACCCCATTCCCCAATATTTGTTAACGCTGGGGTCGCATATCTCTGAGCGGTTTTTGTCTTGTGATGAAGGAGCGTAGCCTTTGCTACATCGATTTCATCACAGACAGATGTATTCTCATTTATCCGAGGCAAAAGTTACATTCGCCTCGGCCAATCGCCGTGCATCTGTGTCCGCTTGTTTCGGTCACAATGCAACCGCATTGCTCCCTCACTGCGCGAACACATCTGCTCAACGCTTGACCGCCCCAGCGTTAACTAATATTGGGGAACGGGGTCTTAGGTATTCATTGAAAAATATTTCCATATTGTCAAAGGGTATCACATCCATCCGGTCGTAAAGATCGGTATGGTTTGCACCGGGAATAACCATGAAAAGCTTGTTGTTCTCCTTGCCGGGAGTAACAGTAAGCCGCTTGTAGGCATCGCTGCCGAAATAAAACGAATGCGCTTTCTCACCGTGCACAATCATTACCGCATTCTCAATCTCGTCGGCACGACTCATCAACGGGAAGTTAATCCACGGAATTATTGCTGTGGCATTGCGACCGCCGTTGGAATTGAGCGACCGGGGATGGTAACCGCGCGGTGTCTTATAATATGCGTGGTAATCTTTGAAGAATTGAGGAGCATCCTCGGGAAGCACATCAGGAACACCTCCGCCAAGTTTCGGGATGACGGTGACGAAGTCTTCGGTACGCTGGGCGGCAAGACTCTTGCGCAACTCATTGCGGGCATCAGCACTGTCAGCACTGTCAAAGTAGCCGTTGGAATCAACTCGGCTCATATCATACATGGTCGAGGCTACGGTCGCTTTTATGCGAGGGTCGGATGCTGCCGCGTTGATAGCGATACCTCCCCATCCGCAAATGCCGATAACACCTACGGCTTCAGGGTTTACAACAGGATTTGTGACCAGAAAATCGACTGCGGCACTGAAATCTTCAGTGTTTATGTCGGGAGATGTCATGTATCGGGGATGTCCGCCGCTCTCGCCGGTAAAAGATGGGTCAAAAGCAAGTGTGTAGAACCCTCGTTCTGCCATAGTCTGTGCATACAACCCGGAACACTGTTCCTTCACAGCTCCAAACGGGCCGCATATTGCGATAGCCGGAAGTGATCCGTTTGCGCCTTTAGGAATGTAAACATCGGCGGCAAGCGTGATTCCATATCTGTTTGGGAAAGTAACCTTACTGTGCTCTACCTTGTCACTTTTCGGGAACACCTTGTCCCATTCAGTTGTCAGAGTAAGTTTTTCTGCGCTGAGAGTGCTGTCGTTGTTGTTCATATTGATAGTTTCTTTTAGCTGAGACATCTGCCGACATGAATGAGAATTAAGAGGTTATACATTTGTACGGTTAAATGTACGACCTCTAAGATTCTGTCACAAGCGGTGCTGTTTTCTCGGTACAAAATTACTCAGGTTTCAAACAAACGAAGCTACCAATATTGCGGCATGCCGTACCACAATTGCATATCATGCCGACCAGCCCCACCTGATCTTGTCGGAGGGGCCACAAAAAAGCGGATTCAGCGAAGTCTTTCCAAAACCTCGCTGAACCCGTCTGAAATATATCGATATTTTCCTTTACTTCACAATGCGCACTGATACAGGTGTTCCTTCAACCCTGACAATGTAGAGGCCGCTTGCCAAAGCATTGAGGTCGAGGCTTGCCGATTCAGTTGCCGCTGCCCGGGCGACACATGCACCCGAAACCGAGTAAACCGATACCCCGGTCATGGCTGTGCTATTCACGGAAAGAATACCGCTGTCAAATGAATAGGTCACATCGCTGTCTCCCGACTCTATGGTCGAAACAGAGCTGCTGACATCGGAATATTCGCAATAGACGGTTTTGCTCACGTTTTCATATTCTCCTGTTTCAGGCTCATAGTCGAGCGCAACCATTTCTGAGATATTGCCATTATCATCATAGCCGTATTCATATCTCGCACCTGCGACCTGAACCGCCCCTTCGCCATCATATACATCTTCATAAATCACATCTTCGATAAGATTTTTGAACTCATCAAACGAATACATGTGAATGGCGGTATAAGTAGGGTCTCAGATAAGTGCAATTCCCTTCATCGTCAAAATATCTGTACATCGTGTGCCTTATGAAACCGTAAGGGTTAGCTGAAAAATCCTGTACCATTGTCACACGGCCAATCTGACTTTTATCAAGGAAAGACTCATACATAGTATAACTTCCGGGTTGCAGGTCGACATAATCCACCCAAGCATAACCGTCAATCTCGTCCTTATAGTATACGGTGTAGGATTTTGCCCGGTTATTACCGACTACGAATGATGCCATGCCGTCACCAAGCATCTGACCGTCGGTATCTTGCCAGACGATGTCAGTATAATAGGTGTCATCATAAAGAGACCATGAAGGGTTGACGCTGTAGTTGTCAGATTTATAATAATAAAACTTATCAGCTTTCCCGTCTTCGCCATATTTCCACTCTTGTTTATAACCCGGTATCCATTTTCCGCCGCTATTCAGCGACATCTGCCATTCCTGAATATTGCCGTCAGCGTTTCGGGTGATTTTCCTGAGAGTAGAGTAATGGTTGGATACCCATTCGGCACCGTCGTAATCCTCACCGATGCGTTCTACCCAGTAATCGGTGACCACATCGTCATATACGAAACTCTTGCGGCTGTCGTCAACAGCCTCCCCGTCCTCGATATAACTGCCGACAGTTTTGACGAGCATACCGTTTTCATTATATTCGTTGACGGTCAGAGTTTCCTCTTTCATATCCTCATCTTCGAAAACAAAGTGAACTTCTGTTTCAAGGCCGCGGGAATCATATTTGTAATTCATCGTTCCCATTTCCTGCCATGCTTCACCGTCCCAAAAGTAATCAACCGAATAAGAGGGTCGCAAAATCTCTCCCGAAGGTTTCCTGACAACTATTTTTTTGCCATTAATCTCTGTGCTGCCATTTAGCATTGAAGATATTTTAATCGGTGAAAACGCGGTGTTCATTTTCTTCTGAGTGACAAAACGGGGACTTGCTCCGACACCACCGACGGCAAGGACGCAACAAAAAGCTAATGTGTAAATTTTCTTCATAAATACCACTTTTACTTAATCTTTTGACAAAAATAGCATTTATTTGCTAAAAAAAGCGCACCAACATCAAACAAACCGGATGTTTTTAATAAACTTTAACCGATTCAAGTATCAATAAAACAGGAGGTCGCGCGCTGTCAGCAGCGGGCGACCTCCCTCTTTTTACCCTTAAATATTATATCTATGGAAATCTTGTTTTAATTTAACGAGAGGGTGACGATTGACATGGGGGGGAGAGTGAGCCGCAGGGAGCCTTTTTGAATTTTGGCTTTGTCAAATGGTTTCAAGGTGACTTTTTCAGCCTGACCGAAGTCATTGTAGTCATGAATATCGGCCGAGTTGAGGATTTCGCCGCTGACCTTGGTTGCCTTGATGTCACCGAGAGGAATCTCGATTTCACAGGGGTTGGAAAGGTCGACATTGGTAAGCGAAATGGTCACTTTGCCATCTTTCTGAGATGCAGTCGCGCTGATAGTGGGGACAAGTCGGTTGTCACGCACCATGCGATAGGGAGTATTGACCGACAGCGGAATGAACTTGGCATCCTGATGGGGAACATACATTTTGAACACATAATATGTGGGAGTAAGAACCATCTGGTTGTCCTTGGTGAGAACCATAGCCTGAAGCACGTTGGCAATCTGGGCGATATTGGTCATTTTCACGCGGTCAGTCAGCGGATGGAACGTGTTGAGCGACAGAGCTGCGACCATAGCGTCGCGCATGGTGTTCTGCTGATAGAGGTGGCCGGGTGTGGTACCGGGTTCCTCATCCCACCATGTTCCCCACTCGTCAACGAGCAGTCCGACACGCTTTTTGGGGTCATACTTGTCCATAATGCGCATGTGTTCCTTGACAACGTCACCGATTTCAAGACACTTGCCGAGAGTCCAGTAATAGTCTTCGTCACTGAACTTGGTAGCGGCTCCCTTGGAACCGGACCATCCGAGAACGGTGTAGTAGTGGAGCGAGATGCCGTCCATCTGGTGCACAGCTTTCTTCATCATTGTCTCGGTCCAGTCGTAGTCATAGTCACTGGCGCCCGAGGCGATTTTATAAAGACGGTTACCGTTGAAGTTACGGCAGTAGGTCTGATAACGGCGGTATACGTCGGCATAGTAATCGGCAGTAAAAGAGCCGCCGCAACCCCAGCTTTCGTTACCCACACCGAGGTATTTCAGGTGCCACGGTTTTTCGCGGCCGTTCTGTTTGCGAATCAGTGCCTGAGGTCCGTCCTCGGCGGTTATATACTCAACCCACTTGGCAAGTTCCTCGACAGTGCCGCTGCCGACATTACCGCTCAGATAAGGCTCGATGCCGAGCATTTCGCAGAGGTTGAAAAACTCGTGGGTACCGAAACTGTTGTCCTCTACAGTGCCGCCCCAGTTATTGTTGACCATGCGGGGACGGTTCTCTTTGGGGCCGATACCGTCGGTCCAGTGATATTCGTCGGCAAAACAGCCTCCGGGCCAGCGGAGAACGGGGATGTGGAGCGCGCGGAAGGCTTCGAGCACGTCGTTGCGATAACCATTGGTGTTAGGAATCGGAGAATTTTCCCCTACCCATATACCGCCATAGATACACGAGCCGAGATGCTCGGCAAATTGGCCGTAGATTTCCTTGTTGATAATCGGGGCTTCGTCACTTGGGTACATGTTGACAGTGACGCTTTCGCCGGCCATAGCTACCGATGCAGAACCGAGAGCGGCAAACAGTGCAAGATTTTTTAGTATCATTATGCGTTGTGATTATTTAAAGTTGTGATTATTTAAAGTTGTACACATTGAATGTTTTGGGAGCCAGAGTGGTGTTATAGGTGAACACGCCTTTTGTCACCGCGCCGAGTTCGCCGGCGGGAATTGCCTTGGTCACGGGAACCACGCGGTCGGGATTGTCAAGAGAGTTGTCGGCGTTGATGTCGTCAGAAGAAAGAGTTGTCACGGTAGCCGCAGTTATATCCTGACCCTTTTTCTTCAATCCGTTAAGATTGATGGTGACCTCTTGGGGTGTGTCGGATGTGTTTGCGACCTTGACGATGTATTCTCCGGTCTCCTTGTCGATAACCGCGCTTGCAAAGAGGCCGTTCTGGTCTTCATTACCTGCGACGGGTTTGCTGTCCATGGTGAGGGGAAGGACGTTGCTGCCCTTGTTCTGGGCATAAAGCTGCTGAACATAGTAGCTTGCAGTGCGAAATGAGTCACTGTTGTCAAACCATATCATATCAGGTCTCCATTGCCATCCTTCGACATGGGCAAAGAGCGGGGCGTAGGTGGCCATGTGAACGATGTCGGCATTACGTTCCAAGCCGGTCATGAACGCGGCTTCGAGAAGTGCTGCGTTGAAATGGTTCCATTTCTTGCCTTTGCCGTGACATGCATACTCGCCGGCAAACACTTTGGGTCCTTTGCGGTCATAATTGTCATAACGATTGCCCTGTGCGAGGAACCATTTTTCGGGGCGGTAGAAATGCTCGTCGACAAGATCGGCACCGAGTTTTTTCATTTCAGGCCACAGGTAGTCAAACTGTTCTCCCTCGGAGTCAGGACCCGACGAGCCTACAATGCGGATGTCGGGATAAGCCTTGCGGATAGCAGTCACAAACGGGGCAAGGTGCTCGGGATACTCGGGACCCCACTGCTCGTTACCGATGGCGATGAGCTTGAGGTTGAAGGGAGCCGGGTGTCCCATTTCGGCACGGAGCGCGCCCCACTTGGTCGAGGTGTCACCGTTGGCAAACTCGATAAGGTCGAGTGCGTCCTGAATATAGGGTTGCAATTCGTCAACAGGCACATGAGCCTTGGCGTCGCGGTTCTGGAACTGACATGCGAGTCCCACACTCAACACGGGAAGCGGCTCGGCACCGATTTCCTCGGAAAGGAGGAAATATTCATAGAACCCGAGACCGCCCGACTGATAGTAGTCGGGGTAGAAACGGTGGGGGAAGGTATAGTGCCAGCGGTTTTCGTTGACGGGACGGTTCTCGACAGGGCCGACTGTGTTTTTCCACTGATAACGGGTGGGTAGGTCGGTTCCTTCGACAATACAGCCGCCGGGGAAACGGAACACGCCGGGATTCAGGTCATAGAGTGCCTGCGCGAGGTCTTTGCGCAGACCGTTCTCATGGCCTTTCCAAGTGTCGACGGGGAACATCGAGATGTGCTCAAGATCGACGGTGACATTGTCGGGTTTGTTAAGGAACACACGCAATTTTCCCTTTTCGCAGCTCGTGCCGGGTTTCAGGGTGACCTCATATTGTTTCCAGTCGGATGACTCGACGGTTATATCCTGCTTGGCTGCGACATGGGTCTCGCCCATTGAGGCCGGGTCGACAAGCTCTACTCGAATAGTGGCTTTTTCGCCCTTGGGAGAACGCGCCCACACGCTAAAACGATATAATGCGTCTTTTTTAAATGTCACGCCGAAGAATCCTTCGTTTTCAAGGCCGGTGTGCTTGTCGTTGTGACCCGCACTGCCGAGGCGCACATAGTGGGGGTTGCGCTCAAACGGGCCGTCATTCTGCAACGTGACGTTGCCATAGGTAACCCACCCCATCAGGTTCTGAGGAAACTCAAAGGAGCGGTTTTTAACCATTTCGGCATAGAGTCCGCCGTCGGCGGCGTAGTTGATGTCTTCAAAGAAAAGCCCATACATTGTGGGTTGAATCGGTGCACCGGGTTTGTTGGTCTGCACATTCAGCACGTTATCGGCCGCGCCGGCTGTCAAAGCCGCCGCCATTCCGATAGAAACGAGCATCGGTAATCTTAACTTCATGATATTATTAAAAAAAATATGTTTATGATTTATATTTTGGTCACTATATTCATTTTACACGTTTGCCCCACACACTGCGGCCATCCTTGTCAAGCCCTGTGAACAGGATTGTGTCATACCCCCGTTCCCAGTCATGCCCGGCATGAACGACGAGGTCGGTGACAATGTCTCCGTCAATGCTCAATGACAACAGCTGGGTCGACCGGTCAAATTTCCAGTCTCCTCCCCGTGCAAGGGTGAGATTACGGGAGTTGTTCCAACCGGTATCGAGAAGATTGCCACGAGAGTGAAGAATCGCGTCGGCCGTCTCACGAATCTCGTCCGACGGTTCTGTCAGGCGGATGACCTCCCATTCCCCTTCAAGGTCACGCTGCGAAAACACACGCCGCCCTACACCGGCATAACGCTCGGGGGAAACAACGGGCCATCCGTCGGGAGTAAAGAACATCTGACGCAGGTGGAGAACCATCATTCCGGGATCAGAGGCAAGCCGTCCTTGATGAACCATGTAAAAATTGCCATCCGGGTCGCTGAACACGCCGCAATGGGCCGTACCCTGCCATCCGGCATGTCCGTCAAAACGATAGGGCGATGTCAGGAGCGGGAAATTGTCAGTAGTGTCGGCCATCTCTTTTCCGTGGAAATCGACAAAAGGGCCGTCGGGGTTGTCAGAACGGCATGCCCTGACGTTATAGGTGGTCGTCAACGGGTCGTAAGAACTGAAAAAATAATACTTCCCGTTATGAGGATTGCGGATAATCTCGGGAGCTTCGATATTGTCACGCCTATAGTTGGCACGTCCTGCGACACGGAAGCCCTTGTCCCCTTCGACAAGCGGGAATCCTGTTGCCGGGTCGATTCCCATGCAGAACAGTCCCCCGAAATAAGAGCCGTAGTGCATGTAGCGTTTTCCGTCGACCGCAATCAGAGTCGGGTCGATGGCGTTCATTCCCGAGCCGGTATCGGTTTTTACAACGGTCCCCTTGTGTATATACGGCCCCTCGGGCGAGGATGCCTCGGCAAGACCGATACAGGATGTCGGACGGCCGAAAGCCGACACGCAATAGTAAAGGTGATATTTTCCGTTGCCGCAGTCAAGCATGTAGGGGGCCCACACGTTGGTGGCACCGCGCCCGTCATTGAGCGATGTCACCCACTCTACAGCCTCGGCGGGAATTTCAGGGAAGACCCACCCGACAAACTCCCAGTTGACAAGGTCGGTCGACTTTCTCATCTGGATGAATCCGAGAGGCACGTTTTTTTCTCGGGCCTCACGGCGGTCTTCACGATAAATGGCATCGGTGGAATACATATAATATGTGTCACCGACCCGGCATACCGACGGGTCGTGCACGTTGTAGGTCCCCCAGTCCTTGTAACACTCCATCGAGGATACAGGCGAATAATCGTCGGCCCACGGATTGGACGACACAATAGGGACAAAAGGTTTTCCTGTGCAAGCTGTCAGGACAGCCAGCACGACAACCGATAGTATAAACCGAGGATTTTTCATGATTGGTCTTCAGGCATAGGCAGCCGATTGTAAACGGCAGTATTTACTCGGTGTAAAATTACACTTATTTTTCCTTCCCGAGGTGGACAGATTGGTAATTTAAGTGGATTATGTCAGTAACTTTTTAATTTTAACACATACAAAGTTAATGAATTATACCATTGTACAACATCAATTCAACTTTTTTTCACAAAAAAGCTATGACAATTAAAAAAAAATTGTATCTTTGCCGTCGCTACCATTATTGGAACAGACTGTGACGCGCGTGTCAGTGCGCGCAACTATACCGATATTTCTAATTGCCACATCAGTGATACATACTTTTTTCGACCGGCTGAAACAACTATTCATGAAGATAAATTTCATCTTCGTGATTATCGTCATGTCGGCCGCGAGCCATCTGTCAGCATCCGCCCACAACGTCCCGCTGAGCGAGGGGGGATTCATGGAGGCCCATGATATCGAATACCTGACGATGGCCGAAGGTTTGCGCCACAACTTTGTCGACGACATCATGCGTGACAGCCGTGGCTTTCTGTGGATAGGATACGGCGGTGGCGGGCTGTCGCGATACGACGGTTATGAATTTGTCAACTTTTCGGCCAATTCCCTTCAGCACCCGCTGCGTGGAAACTTTGCCGTCGAGATGGCAGAAGACCGATTCGGGCGGTTGTGGGTTGCAACCGAAGGGGGAATTTCGGCAATCGACCTGTACACCCTGCAACATGCAGTAATCAAGGATTTTACCGGAAAACTCAACGCGGCTGTAAACGTTCCGTCATGGGGGGTACATATCGACAAAGGCGGAAAACTGTGGATTCGCACCGGCGACTCCGTCTTCTGTTTCCGCTTCAATGCCGACGGGGATATCGAAGGTGCTGCTCAATACACTTATACTCTCATCAACCCAAGGCCGGCATGCTTGAGGGACATAAACGGGAACGGAAAACCGTGGACAGGAATCAATGGAGAAATCTGCGAACTCAGTGCCGATTTTGAAAACAAACGCATCGATGCGACACAGGTTTCCTCCACCCTGACATTTGTCCCCGACATAATGATCGGCGACATAGTAAAAAACGGCAAAGACATTTGGATAGCGACCGACCGCGGCCTGTGGCGATATAATCACGACCATGACGCCGTGACCAACTACGTTCACGACCCCAGCGACCCGAAATCACTGTCCCAGAACTACATAAACTCAGTCGCCATAACCGCCAAAGGGCAGATGATCGTAGGGTCGCTTCAGGGATTAAACATCTATAACCCTCTCAACGACAACTTTGAACGCATCGGGCGTTGCGACACACGCCACTCGGTGGAAGGACTGAACAATGTATTTGTCAACAAAGTATATGCCGACGGCGACAGGGTGTGGGTGGGCACCGAAGGTGGCGGACTCAGCCGTATAACCGAAAAACGACTATATGTCAACACTATAACCAACAACTTCAATGCCCCGGGTCTCTCCTTCAACACACCGGTCAACGCCGTGCTTGTCGAGCCGTCTGGAACGGTGTGGACCGGCTCGGTCGAAGGCGGCCTTCACCGCTCAGACAGCGACCTCAGCCATTTCACCCACTACACTGCCGAAAGCGGGATTCTGAGCCACAACTCGGTCAGCGCGCTCGCGCTTGACGGCGATGGCAACCTGTGGGTGGGGACATGGGGAGGCGGTGTCAACCTCCTCTCGACCAAGGGGGGTGTCAGCCGCCTGAGGCACTTTATATCAACGACCGACGGAGCTTGTCACATCGGGTATGTCGGCGCCCTTGTATGGGACCCGCTCAATAGACTAATGTGGGTCGGGACATCGCGCGGACTCTACATCTACAACCCCGTCAGTGATATAATGCAGGAAGCCTACCCCGGAACATTTGACGATGTGTTTGGTGCGATAGGCGCGGTCATAGACCGTTACAACCACCTGTGGATTGGCTCCAGCAGCGGGCTTATAGACATAGATTTGCGACGTTATGCAGCCCAACCCGACATAAATGCCGTCAGGCACATCAACGGCCGTTTCGACGACCCGGGTATGAATGTAAACGAGCGCATTACCTTTCTTTTCATCGACAGTCGCGACAGGTTGTGGGTGGGGACAAACGGTAACGGCCTCTACCGCCGCGTCATTGACAGAAGTGTCGAGCGATTCATCGGTATAACCACCGCCGACGGCCTCCCCAACGACATCATACACGGAATAGCCGAAAGCCGTTCAGGCGACCTGTGGGTCTCCACCTACAAGGGACTCGTGCGGATGAGCAGTACCGAAAACGGCAGCGATGTTCCTGAAATAACCGTCTACGGAACCTCTGACGGCCTGACATGTGACTGTTTCTACTGGAATGCCGCCGCCCGCGATGCCGCCGGCAACATTCTGATGGGGTGTGTCGACGGACTGGTGGTCGTCAAGAGCCGCGCAGATGTTGTCATGGACAGCAATGAGCCGTTAAAAGTGAATATAACCCATGTGTGGGTCGACAACGCAGAGCTGCTTCCGGGAAAAAATGAAGGCTCACAGTCGTTCTGCCCGGTTTCGGGATTCAGAACCCATGAACGCACCCGCTCGGTCGCGTTTGAATTCTCGTCACTCGACTTTGACAATGCCAATACCGGCGTGTACTCCTACAGGCTCAAGGGATTTGACAGCGAATGGAACGAACTGCCACCGGGCCGCAGGTTTATAAGGTATACCAACCTGTCGCCCGGCGACTACACCCTGCAACTCGTATATCACCGTGCCGGGCAAAAATTTGACACTGAAAGCATTACCGAGCTTCCGCTGACCGTCACCCCCTATTTCTACCGCCGGTGGTGGTTCATTTTACTGGCCATCGTGACTCTGATTGCCGGGGCATCACTGGTTTACCGCCATCGGGTCTCCTATTACAGGCGTCAGCGACTGATACTGCAACAGACTGTCGCCGAGCGCACTGCCGAAATCGAGGAGCAGAAACGCCATGTCCAGCAGCTCACTATGGACCGCATAGCGTTCTTCACCAATATAACCCATGAATTCCGCACCCCTATCACGCTGATACTCGGCCCGATAGAACGCGCCCTAAAACTCAGTTACAACCCGCAGGTTATCGAGCAGCTCCACTTCGTGGAACGCAACTCTAAATACCTTCTTTCGCTCGTCAATCAGCTGATGGACTTCCGCAAAGTCGAGTCGGGCAAGATGGAAATCATGCGCACACGCGGCAACCTTGCGCGATTCCTCCACAACATGGTCGAATCATTCTACCCGCTGACATCGGACCGCAACATCGAGCTGCGTCTCGTGGCACGTCTCCCCCGCCCCGTCATGAGCTTTGACGGGGAGGCATTGCAGAAAGTCCTCATCAACCTGCTCGGCAACGCCGTCAAATTCACCCCCGACGGCGGCCGCATATCACTCTGCGCCACCGTCCTGCCGCGCGGATGCGGCTCACCCGGCCACTCTGTCTACCTCAGTGTCACCGACAGCGGCAACGGCATCAACCCCGAGGACATCGAGCGGATATTTGACCGTTTCTATCAGGGAAACAACCACATAAAATACCCTGTTTCGGGAACAGCCGGGAGCGGTATAGGACTGTATCTGTGCCGCAGCCTTGTCGAGATTTACGGAGGTTCAATCTCGGCCCGCAACAACCGGGGAGGCCGCGGCTGCACATTCCGCGTAATCCTCCCCCTCCCCGACGATGAAACTCCCGAAATATCACCCGACGAAACTCCCTCAACCGATACCGGCAAGGGCGTGACGGCCGCTATGGCCGTCACGCCGGGGGTACCCCCGGCCGAACGCCTCACAATCCTTGTCGTAGAAGACAATGACGATATGCGAGCCTTTATCCGCAGCATCCTCAGCGACCGTTTCTCTGTTGCCGAGGCCCGCAACGGAGAAGACGCGCTGAAAGTGCTTGCCAACCGAGAAATCGACTTTATCATCTCGGACCTGATGATGCCCGTCATGGACGGTATCGAGCTGTCACGCAAGGTAAAAGAGACATTTAACATCAGCCACATCCCGTTCCTGATGCTGACAGCAAAAACCGGCCGGGAGTCGCGCCTTGAAAGCTACCGCATCGGTGTCGACGAATATATCCTCAAACCGTTTGACGAAGAACTTCTGCTGGCCCGCATCGACAGCATCCTGAAAAACCGCCGCCGTTATCAGGAACGTTTTACTACCGGGCAGATGAAAGTCGAGTCACTGAACATCGACGAGGACTCGCGTGACAAGAAATTCATGGATCAGGTGATGAAAGTCATCCGTGAAAACTACCGTAACTCTTATTTTGAAATCGGAGACTTCGCCGAAACCCTCGGAGTGAGCCGCTCGCTTCTCAACAAGAAACTACAGAATCTTGCCGGGCAGTCGGCCGGACAGCTGCTGCGCACCTTCCGTCTCAACACAGCGGGGGAACTGCTGCTGCGAAACCGCAAGACAAAGGCAATGAACATCTCGGAAATCGCCTACGAGGTCGGGTTCAACGACTCAAAGTACTTCACCCGCTGTTTCACAAAGCAATTTAACGTCACCCCGTCATCCATATTGAATGACGAGCAATTTTAACCACCTTTTACAAAAAATCCACCTTAAATCTCTAAAAATCCACCCCGCCCCATATCATAAAAAGTAATTTTGCAAGGTTAACATTAATTAATACCAATTTGCTCTACCGGCGTGGCTGACATCACCCCGGCTCACCATAAAATTGATACCTAAATACAAATTTTTAACCTAAATTAATATCTTTTTTGCAGTATGAAGACTACTAAGTGGATGCCCGCGACAGCAATGACGGCTGTCATCCTTCTCGGGGCTTCGGCTTGCTCGACCGACTGGGGTAAAATGGATCCTCCGGCCGGCGTTGCTATTGCCCCCAAGCTGGAAAATGTGGCGACCTACGAATTTGAGGACGAGAAACTCGACCCCATGATCTTCAAGACCCACGGTGTGACTGACGATGCGGTTCCTTCCCTCGCACAAGACGAGCGGAAAGGCAACGTGTTGTCGCTTCCTGCCGGGGGATGGGTTCTTCTCCACAATCCTCTCAACCAAGTGACCTGTCAGGACGCCGCCTCCCTGACATTTTGGATGAAACAGATCCCGACAGTCGATGTTGCCGATGACGGCACTGAGACAGTCTCCCCCCAAGACCTCGCCTCTCCCCTTTTCGCCTTCACCAACGAGAGCGAGAACGCCCACCTCTACTTCAGTGCCAACGGCTGGCTCGACTACTCCGCCCCCGACGGCGAATGGAGCGAAAATAATCCTGCCGACTTCGCTACCGGCTACATGCCGCAAGGCGAGTGGAATTATGTGGCACTCTCTGTGCGCAACGACGGCTATGACCTCTATGTCAACGGCGAGAAAAAAGTTGCCAAGAATGTCACTGACTTTGACTGCTCCAAGCTGGTCGCCTTCATGAACTCGGTCCCCAACCTGACCATCGGTTCTCCCGATGCCTCCGAGGCTTGGATGATTGACGACCTCAAAGTCTACAGAAACGCCCTTACCGCCAAGGAAATCACACGTCCCCGTCTGCCGGGCGAAGGCAATGTCGGTGGAGGTTTTGACTTTGCCACATTTGAATATAGAGTGGGAGATCCTATTTATAATATAGGTGCATCGGACTGCTCATCTGGATGGTGGCAGGAGTTCTCCAACTATTTCCGTATCCCCGCCGAGACCTCATTGCGTCTCACATTCACCAATCACACTGCCGGTGATGGCAACTGGCAGAACTGGAACCTGTGTCTGGCCACCGATGCCGAGCGTGGAGAGGCCGGTTATAACGAATATTTCGTTATCCGTTCTGACCTCTACGGCTGGGGCGGTGCATACGACGGTGCCAATTTCACCAACACCGGGTATCCCACAAATGACGACGAATGGGGTATCTTCCGTCAGGATATGAACGGTGCCAATGTTGTGATAGACATTAAACGTGTCGGGCCTGAAATCAACGTCAAAGCCACAGCTACCTGTCTGAACGGCAAAGTCTATGTCGAAAATTTCCACGCAACTTGCGACGAAGGAGACCAGATCGTACGCGCATTCCTCATCGTTGACGGATCTTATCTCGAACTGGACAATGAAAACTGCTATGCGTTCTGGAATGTACCTCTTGAAAAGCAGATTGTCGGTGCTATTGACAATTCAACCGGATGGTGGTTAGAATTTTCCGACTATTTTGCTATTCCCTCCAACCTTTCCCTGCATCTCGGATTCCAAAACTTCTCGGCCGGAACCGGAAACTGGCAGAACTGGAACCTGTGTGTATCAACCGAAGCCGAGCGCGGAGGTGACGGATATGAGGAATATTTCGTTATCCGTTCCGACCTCTACGGCTGGGGCAGTGCATATGACGGTGCCAATTTCACTAACACCGGTTATCCTACAAATGATGACGAATGGGGTATCTTCCGTCAGGAAATGAATGGAGCCTATGTCGATCTCAAGGTAATGCGTGATAATGAAAGAGTCACCGTGGACGCACTTGAGTCATGTCCAAGCGGTAAAATATACCGCGAAGGCTTTTGGGCCAATTGCGGAAGTGGAGACCAGACAGTGAATGCGTTCATCATCTGCGACGGATCCCACTTTGAATTCGACACTGAGGATTGTTACCTGTTTAAATCCGTGTTTTAATCGTATAACCTAAATCATCACAATACCAATCATGAACAATAAACGCAGTACAAAATCGGGTGCGTGGTCATCGCCACTACGCCTGCTGCTGTCGGCGATGATGTTCCTTGCCTTCTCGATAGGTGCCTCGGCACAGTCGTTGCAGGTAACGGGAACTGTCACTGACAATACCGGCGAACCTCTGATCGGTGCCAACGTCATCGAGCAGGGTTCCCAGACCGGAACCATAACCGACCTTGACGGTAACTATGTCCTCATGGTAAAGGACGCATCAAAGGCCGTCCTGACATTTTCCTATGTCGGTTATGAAACCGTCAACGAGCCGGTCAACAACCGCAAAGTCATCAACGTCACCCTCGGCGAATCGGCCGAGATTCTCGACGAAGTCGTTGTAGTGGGCTATGGCCAGCAGAAAAAAGAATCGGTTGTGGGCGCAATCTCGCAGATTAACTCGGCCGACCTTCTCGAAACCCCCGCCGCCAACCTCTCGCAGGCTATCACCGGTAAGATTCCCGGCGTGATTACATCGCAGACTTCGGGTGCCCCGGGCGCCGACGATGCCTCGATCTTCATCCGCGGACGCGCGACCTTCGCCGGTGACGCGCAACCCCTCATCCTTGTCGACGGTATCGAGCGTAGTTTCTCGCAGATTGCCCCCGACGACATCGAGACAATCTCGGTGCTGAAAGACGCATCGGCCACAGCGGTCTACGGTGTGCGCGGCGCCAACGGCGTCATGCTCATCACCACCAAGCGCGGTAAGGAACAGCGTCCCGTAGTGTCGCTGACCGCCAACTGGCAGTGGCAGACCCCGACACGCAAGGACACATATCTGAATTCCTATGACAGCGTGACATTGCTTGAAGAAGCCCTCGCCAACGACGGCCTCCCCTCGCAGTATTCATCTGCCGACCTTGACATGTACCGCAAGAGTGTCAACGGACAGCTCAGCGGCGTGGATGCCCTGCTCTACCCCAATGTCGACTGGTATGACGAAATCCTGCGCTCGTCGGCCCCCGCACAGCGCTACAACGCCAACGTGCGCGGCGGCACAAAACGCATGCGCTACTACGCGTCGCTCGAATACTACAATCAGGAGTCTCTGTTCAAGAACCTCTCCAACGACCCCTATGGCAACAGCTCGTCTCAGAACTACCGCCGCTATGCCTTCCGCGCCAACGCCGACTTCTTCCTCAGCAAGGATTTCACCGTGTCGGTCAACTTCGGCACCCGTTTTGAAGAACGCCGCGGGCCCAACTCCAACGAATCAGCCGGATATTCCAATGCATTTTACCAGATGAACCACACCCCCGGATGGATTTTCCCCGTGGCCTATCAGGTGCAGAACGGCGACGAGATGAAAACCCTCTATGGCGGCTCGTCACAGTATCAGCAGAACATCTACGCTACGTTTGCCGACGCAGGTTACACCAAGGGCAACAACACCATCAACGAGACCAACCTCATCGGCGAGTACAAGCTCGACTGCGTGACCCCCGGCCTCTCGGTGCGCGCAATGGTTTCGTTTGACTACGAGAACTACCACATCAACAACTACACCAAGTCGTTTGCAACCTATGAGCTCAACGACCGTGGCAACTACGAGTCAATCGATGCTTACAACAAGTTCAACACCGACGGCCAGCTCACGGCCAACGCCGGTCACTTCACTGACTACAAACTCTACATCGAGGGTCAGGTCAACTACCGCCGCACATTCGGCAATCACGATGTTACCGCAATGGTTCTCTACATGCAGAATGACCGCCGATACAACTCAGACCTCGCCCGCAGGTATCAGGGTGTCGTGGGTCGTGTGACCTATGGTTACGCAGGCCGCTACCTTGCCGAGTTCAACGCCGGCTACAACGGATCGGAAAACTTCCAGAAGGGCAAGCGTTACGGCTTCTTCCCCTCCTTCTCGGCCGGATGGCGCATCAGCGAGGAAAAATTCATGGAATCGACCCGCGACTGGCTCTCCAACCTGAAACTACGCGCGTCCTACGGTCAGGTCGGTAACGACATCTACCGTGTTAACGGTGTCGACCAGCGCTTCCTCTACGAGCAGAAATGGACCCAGCTCAACAATGACTACTACTTCGGCATCAACGGACAGCAGGGCATCTTTGAAGAACAGTACCCCAACTACGGTGTGACTTGGGAACGTGCCAACAAGTACAACGTCGGCCTCGAATTCGGATTCCTCAACAGCCATCTGACAGGTAACATCGACTACTTCTACGAAAGCCGCAACAACATTCTGACCGAGTTCCAGACCCGTCCCCTGTGGTTTGGCGTTACATCGGCTGCCGGAAACCTCGGCAAGACCACCAACGAAGGTTTTGAAGTGGAACTCCACTACAACAACTCCATCGGCCGCGACTTCAACTACAATGTCACCGCCACCTTCTCCCATGCCAAGAACAAAATCACCGCTATGGACGAGCCTGCCGGAAAGACCTCTTACCGCAAGCGCGAGGGCCATCCCATCGGCCAGTACTTCGGTCTCGTAGCCGACGGTTTCGTTACTGCGGCTGACCTCGCCAACCCCGACTTCCCCCGCTCGACATTCGGCGACGTTCAGGTCGGCGACCTCAAGTACCGCGACATGAACAACGACGGCTTTATCGACGAGCGTGACGAGACTTTCATCGGCCTCAGCGACCTCCCCGAGAACACCTACGCCATCTCTCTCGGCGCCAACTGGAAAGGCATCGGACTGAGCCTCATGTTCCAAGGCGTGGACCACGTCAGCCGCTACTATGATGCCGAGGCAATGTATGCCTTCGTCGGAGGCGGCAAGGTAAAGGAACACCACCTCGACCGCTGGAACCCCGCTGTCAGCGAGCAGCAGAACTTGGCCAACGCCAAATACCCCCTTCTCCACTATGACAGCTATGGCAACCACAACCAGCGTCAGAACTCTTTCTTCCTCAAGAATGGCGCGTTCTGCCGTCTGAAAAACATCGAGGTCTCTTACTCGCTCCCCGAGAAATGGATCAAGCATGTGTGGATGTCACAGTGCCGTTTCTACGTCAACGCCAACAACCTCATCACTTGGGACCATCTTGACGGACTCACCGACCCCGAAAACAACGGGTCCAACAAGTACCCCATCTGCAAGACAGTCAACTTCGGCGTAAACATTCAATTTTAACCCTCATCTCTGAAACATCATGAGAAAACTAATTCAGCATACATTATCAGCCGCTTTCATCGGTGTGGCGATGACCGCCTTCACCGGGTGCAGCGACTTCCTCGACAAGCAGCCCTCCAACGAGCTCAGCGAGGAAAAGACCTATGCCGACTGGAGGATGTTTGAGTACTTCCACAACGATACCTATAACTTCCTTCTCCACGGTGCCAACCGCATCAACGGCTCGTGGCTCGACGCTGCCACCGACCTTGCAGAGACCTCGTTTGCCTCCGGCGGCACTCTGACCACATTTAATATCGGCAACTACTACGGCAATGCCGGTGCCGCCGAGCTTGTCAGCGTGTGGGAGTCGCGCTATCGCGGAATCCGCAAGTGCAACCGTGTCCTCAACGACATGGACCGTGTCCCCTATGACATCACCCGCACAGCCGAGGAAAACGAGGCCCTCCGCGCCACCACCCGTGCCGAAGCACGCACTTTCCGCGCTTGGTTCTACTGGGAACTATTCCTCCGCTACGGCCCGGTGCCCGTCATCACCGATGTGCTTGACCCCGACGACGACATGATTACCCCCTACAAGAACCGTCCGACAATCAAAGAATATGTAGTCGACTTCGTCCTGAAAGAACTTCAGGAATCAGAACCTGACCTGCTCAACTATGCCGACGCTTGGAGCAGCAACCGCATCGGCCGACTCTCGCAGCCCATGTCACGAGCCCTCCAGAGCCGCATTCTGCTTTACATGGCATCTCCCAGATATGCTCAGGAATCAGGCATAACTTGGCAACAGGCCGCCGACGCCGCCAAGAAGTTTATTGATGACTACAGCAGTAATTTCGGACTTTTTGCTGAAGAAAACCTGTCGCCGTCTGACAACTATGCCAACGCCCTTCTCCGCACCCAGTACACCGGCAACAACAACGAAGTAATCTTCTTCCGCAACGACGTTGTCATCAACTGGAGCGGAATCATGCAGGACACCCCCGTCGGTGAAGGCGGAAACGGTGGAAACTGCCCGTCTCAGAACCTCGTCGACATGTATGACATGGTCGATGGCTCATCGCCCTTTACGTCCTACGACGTAACCGGTGCCCCGGTTTATTCAGGCGGTGTCCCCACGGTAAATGCCGCAAGCGGCTACAGCGATGCCGACATGTGGTCTAACCGCGACCCCCGCCTCGCCGCTACAATCCTTTATCAGGGACAGCCTTGGGGCACTATGCGTGTCGGCGCTACTATCGACGTGCGCCCCGGTATGGCCGACAACCCCACCGGCAACGCCAACGCCACCCCGACCGGCTACTATATGCGCAAATACATCCCTGCGTCCATTCTCGCATCCAACCATGCCGGCACAGCCTACCGTCTCTGGACCATCATCCGCTATGCCGAAATCCTTCTCAACTATGCCGAAGCCCTCAACGAGGTGCAGGGTCCCTGTCAGGAAGTCTACGACATGCTCGACATGGTGCGCCACCGCGCAGGCATAACCGGCAGCGTCGCTGACCGCGCCGACCTTGCCGGAAAAGACGCCATGCGCAACTTCATCCACAAGGAACGCACCGTCGAGTTTGCCTTCGAGGAACACCGCCCGTGGGACGTGCGCCGCTGGAACTGCGCCGTCGAGGCTCTCTCACGCCCCATCTACGGTGTAAACGTCGCTATGGACGGAACCGTGACCCGCAAGGTCGCCCAAAACCGCGTCTTTGAACCCCGCATGTATCTCTACCCCATCCCCGAGACCGAGGTATGGAAGACCGACATTGAAAACAACCCCGGCTGGTAATAGACCCATGCCTTAATTATCACAAGAACCAATTATGAACACAATCATAAATCACTTCTCCGCAACAGGCCGGCGTGTCATCACCGCGTCGCTCCTGACCTGCTCGCTCAGCCTTTGGGCAGCCGGTGAACGCGAAATAAAAGGACGTGTGGTCGACCCCGAGGGTGAACCCATCCCCGGTGCCGTGGTCAACGTCGCCGAGCAGAGTAAAATCGTCATCACCGATGCCGACGGATTCTTCACCCTTACCGGCGCGATGCCCGACGACGAGGTCAATGCGACCTGTCTCGGCTACCACTCCACAATCGTCCCCGTCGAGGACATCGACAAAGTGCTGACAATCACCCTTGACCCCGACCGTGACCCCTATTCCCACAACATGGCGGTCGCTTTCAACTCCAAGCCGCTCAACACCGTCGTCGAGGCCACCTCGACCGTCAGCGGCACCGAGCTCCAGCGTTACCCCATCACCGTGCTTCAGAATGCCTTCAACTCCACCCTGACCGGCGTGCAGACCTACGAGGCATCATCCGAACCCGGATGGGGCGAGACAAAACTCTACATCCGCGGTCTTCGCACTCTCAACGCCAGCGCGCGAAACCCCATCTTTATCGTCGACAACGTGGAGCGTGACATCTCGTTCCTCGACGCATTCCCCATCGAGAGTGTGACAATCCTCAAGGATGCCGCCGCGACCGCCCTATACGGTATGCGCGGCGCCAACGGTGTCGTCCTCGTCACCACCAAACGCGGCAAGGCAGGCAAGACCAATATCGAGCTGACTCAGGAAATCGGATGGCAGCAGCTGACCAACACCGTGGAGAACCAAAACTCCTACAACATCGCCCTGACACGCAACCGCGCCCGATACCTCGACGGCAACGACCCGCTCTACACTCCCGAGCAGATTGAAAAATACCGTCGCGTGTCCAATGGCGAGACCCTCGATGGAATGGACCAGTACCGTTACTTCAACACCAACTGGTTTGACGTTCTTTACCGTGACAACGCCCCCGTCTACAAAACCAACCTCCAGATTTCGGGCGGTAACAACCGCGCGCGCTACTATGTTTCGTTCTCCTATCTCCGTCAGGAGGGTATGTGGAGCAGCGAGGGCACGTCAATCAACAAAGGCTTCAACACACAGCACGTCCTCAACCGCTGGAATCTCCGAAGCAACCTTGACATCAACGTCAACAAGTATCTGCGCGTAGGTCTCGACCTCGGCGGCCGCATCGACAACATCATGCAGCCAACAGCGTCAGTGTTCAATCTCACCACTTTCGGTGCTGTCGAGGCTGACCCGATGCATCCCGTCTATACCCCCAACGGTCAGATTTTCTCTGAATCGGGCACAGGTACCGTCAACCCCCTCCTCCAGCTCGGTGCTTCGGGACAGGAAAAGAACCGCCGCCGCCAGCTCTACTCGACTCTGACTATCGACGGCGACCTCAGCCCCATCACAAAGGGCCTCGGTGCCGAAATCGTGGTGTCGTTTGACGCTTACGACGGATACGAGTCCACTCAGACCAACTCGCTCAACGCCTACACCTACGACCTCACCAACATGAGCGTCAACCGCGTGGAGGATATCACCTACAATCAGACCTATACCTATAGCGAGCTGACCAACCCCAGCGTCAACGAGCGTGACAACTCGTGGACCCTGAACCTGCGCGGCGGTTTCAGCTATGACCGCACATTCGGCAAGCACCATGTCGATGCCCGCGCGTTTGTCCGCTCCTATCAGAAGCGTCTCAACAAGGGTCCCCACTCCGCCGTGTGGTACAACCTTTCGAGCGACCGTTATCTGAGCTACAACGGTATGGCGACCTACATATTTGACCGCCGCTACATCCTCAACGGAAGCATATCCTACATGGGTTGCGACAACTTTGACCCCGACAACCGCTGGGGTACATTCTGGAGCGTAGGCGCGGGATGGGTTATCTCCAACGAGCCTTGGCTGCAGACCCACGATGTCAACCTCCTCAAGCTCCGCGCTTCTTATGGTAAAACCGGTATGAGCGACACCGGCGCGGGCCGTTACCCCTTCCAGTCGACCTATATCGCCGGAGGTGACTACAGCTTCGGTTTCAACGCCACCAACGTCCCCGGCTACCGCGAGGAAAAGGCAGGCAACCCCAACTCCAAGTGGGAAATATCCAAGATGCTCAACGTCGGCCTCGACTGGGGTTTCTGGGACAACCGCCTCTACGGTAATGTCGACGTGTGGAAAGAATGGCGCAGCAACATGCTCGTCACCCGAAGCACGATTCCCTCGATGATCGGTATCTCCTACGCACAGGACTCCTATGGCAAAGTCGAATCCAAAGGTTTCGAACTCACCATCGGCCATCAGAACAAAATCGGCAACGTCGAGTATTCAATCGAAGGCCTTCTCTCTTACAACACCAACAAAGTGACCGAGATGGACGAGGTTGAACCCTCCGTTCCTTGGCAGCGCCGCACAGGCGACCGCATCCGCCAGTATGAATCGGTACAATCTCTCTACGAGAGTGAAAACCGTGACGCTGTCGGCGGCTGGAACGCTTACCGCTTTGTACAGTGGGCATCTGACCCCGCCCTGATTGCCACATCTCAGGCCGACGCGCAGGCTCATCCCGAAAAATACCCCTACAACACCTTCTCGGGAGGCAACCAGAAACTCGGTACCGCAGTGTTCCGCGACCTCAACGGCGACCGTCAGATCGACTCGCGCGACATGGAACCCTACGGATTCACCATCCTCCCCGACTGGACTCCCTCAGTGTCACTCAGCGCCAAGTACATGGGATTTGACGTGCGCGTTGTCGGCACAGCCTACCTCAACCGCTCGGTATTCCTGTCGCCCTCGATGACATTCTCACAGTGGGGACACAACAACGCCACCCACGCCGTCACCGACGCTTGGGGTTACTACACCGACGATCCCGCCGACCCCCGCAACGTCAACGCCAAGTGGCCCCGCATCAGCTACACCTTCAATGCCGAGGATTCGAGCCGCGAAAACGGTTCCTATCAGAGCGACATCTGGATTCAGAACGGCGACTACTTCTCGCTGCGCAACGTCGAGGTGGGTTACTCGCTCCCCGAGCGACTCATCGCCAAGGCCTACATGACCAAGTGCCGTTTCTACTTCAGCGCCTACAACGTGGCCACTTGGAGCCACCTCCCCTCGGGCATGGACCCCGAGCGTCCTATGGGATATTGCTGGTGGTACCCCAAGACCCGTATCTTCTCATTCGGTATTAACCTCGCTTTCTAAAATTGTCTGAATCATGAAATTCAATAAATCAATAATACTGTCAGCCGCCATTTTCGGTGCCGCGTCGCTCGTCTCCTGCAGCGACTCCTATCTCGACAAGGAGGTCGACCTCACCTTGCAGGGCGACGTGGTGTTCGGCGACTATGACATGACCCGTGGCTTCCTTGCCAACTGCTACACATATCTTCCCGACGCGTTTGCCGATTACAGTGATGCAAACTCGCGCCTCAACAAGGACTGTATGACCGACAACGCAGTGTGCTACTGGCGCGGCTACACCCACTCGGTGATGGACGATGCCTATGACGCAAGCAACCACTGGTATGCCAACAACTACTGGAACACCCGCACAGCCGGTATCCGCGCCTGCAACCAGTTCATCCTCAACGCCCGCCCCTCGGTGGTCGGCAATGCCGAGCGCACCGGTGACGACAACCGCCTCTATGACCGCTTTATCGCCGAGGCACGCGTGCTCCGCGCAATCCTCCACATGGAGATGGTACAGTGGTTTGGCGACGTCCCCATCATCGGTGATGACGAGGAGGGCAAACCCATCGTGCTGACTCCCTCCATGCCGCTCCCTCCCCGCTCCAAGGCCGAGGACGTGCTGCAGTGGATTGCCGACGAGTGTGACAAATACAAGAACGACCTCCCCTTCCGTTACACCAACGAGGAAGAAAACTGGGGACGCATCAACGGTGCTGCCGCCTATGCCCTCAAGGCTCGCGCGCTACTCTACATGGCCTCCCCTCTCCACAACGAGTCAGGCGACACCGAGCGCTGGAACAAAGCCGCACAGGCAGCTCTCGACTTCATCTCGGCCAACAGCAAGTGCTGGAATCCCTACCGGCTCCACACCGCTCCCGGCAACGACCCCAATGAGAACTACTATGACTGCTTTATCACCAATCCTGTCCACAACAACGAGTACATACTCTCCCGCTCGGTGTGGCGCGGACAGACTCCCATCGAGGAGTTCAACTCCCCCTGCGGATTCACAGGCCGCCGCTCGGCCACCGGCTACATGAACCCGTCGCAGAACCTCGTGGATGCCTACGAGACAATCGCAGGTCTCCCCATCGACCACAATGACAGCGGCTATGATGAGCAAAACCCCTATGCCAACCGTGACCCGCGTCTTGAACAGACAATCATCCACCACGGCACCATCTGGGGCGTGGGCGACGAGCAGCGTCCCGTCAACGTCAACAACGACGACGGCGAGGTAGGTCCCGACTATGCCCGCTCCAACGGCGGAACCTGTACAGGCTACTACCTCAAGAAATACACCACAAATATTCCTTGGGACGGAACCGTCAGCGGAACCGACAAGGCCTGCCCCATCTTCCGCTATGCCGAGATTCTTCTCAATGCAGCGGAAGCCCTCAACGAGGCCGGCAAAACCAACGATGCTTACCAGTATGTCAATCAGGTGCGCGCCCGCGTCGGTATGCCAGCTTATTCAGGCATGAGCAAGGAACAGCTCCGCGAGCGCATCCAGAACGAGCGCCGCATCGAGCTTTGCTTTGAAGACCACCGCTACTTCGACGTGCGCCGCTGGATGCTGTTCAGCCAGCCGCAAAACCAGACCCGCGACGCCGAGCAGAATCTTCCCCGATACCGCCAGCTCCGTACAATCTACGGCGTTTCAATCCGCGAGAACACAGGCATCACGTTCAACTACGGCGTGAACGAGAAATACCCCTACTTCACGTTCAACGCTCCCAAGAACTACTTCGTGCCTATTCCTCTTTCTGAAATCCGCAAGACCGGCTACACTCAGACCAAAGGCTGGGAAATGTAATTTCGTTATCAAGTCGCCGGGCCTCAGGGTCCCTCTCCCGAAGCCCGCGACTTCCAACCAACAATGTCAATAAATTTATGAAAGCTAAAATATTCTTTCTAAGCACCCTCGTTGCAGCCTCATGCGCCTTTACCGCCTGCAACGACGATGACGACGTGGTGTATGCCGACGGCAACGTTGTGGCCCTCGACACCCCCGAGGCTGTAGAGACAGGTGCCACCTACCTCTCACTTTCTACTCCATTCCACATCAAAGATGATGCCCACTGGACCCGTGCCGGTTATTGCGTCGGCACGACCGAAAACCCCACTATCTACGGCAAAGTCTATGATGCCGAGGTCACTGACGGCATGGCTTTCGGCGGCACCCTCCGCGACGGCTATATCACTGCTACAATCCCTTCGCTCCGACCCGATGTCGAGTATCATGTCCGCGCCTTTGTCTCTCAATATAAAGGCTCCGTTGTCTACTCTCCCGACTTCGTAATCAAAACAGATGTCGGCACCCTCGACGACCAGCTCGCCGCCTACGAAGGCCCTGAATTCCGCGACGACTACTCATCGTTTGCCGGATGGGACCAGCGCGACAAGTGGAACCTCGCCAATGTCCATGACCCCTCGGTTGTAAAAGCCGATGACGGTTACTACTACATGTATCAGACCGATGCCTCCTATGGCAACGCCCACACAGCCGGCGGACACTTCCACGGACGTCGCTCCAAAGACCTCGTGAACTGGGAATACCTCGGCGGCACCATGCCTACCCTCCCCGAATGGGTCATCCCCAAGCTCAACGAAATCCGTGAGGCTCAGGGACTCCCGGCAGCCAACCCCGCCGTTGACGACTTCGGCTACTGGGCACCCGTTGTCCGCAAAGCCGGCTCGACCTACCGCATGTACTACTCCATCGTCTGCCCCGGACTCATCGGCGGTGACGGAACTTGGGGCGAACGCGCTTTCATCGGCCTGATGGAAAACGACAATCCCGCCAATAATGACGCTTGGGTCGACAAAGGTTACGTCATCACCAGCTCAACCGATAAAGGCAAGGACGCTCTCGGCACCACCAACGACTGGGCCAATGCCCTTTACCGTTTCAACGCCATCGACCCATCCTACATCATCACTGACGGCGGTGAACACTGGCTTGTCTACGGCTCATGGCACAGCGGTATCGCCGCTGTAAAGGTTGATCCCGCCACCGGCAAACCCGAAAACCTCGGCAACCCGTGGGACAACAACGCCGCCTACGGTACTCTCATCGCCACCCGTCAGGCCGGAAACCGCTGGCAGGCATCCGAAGGCCCCGAAGTCATCTACCGTGACGGCTACTACTATATGTTCCTCGCCTACGACGCTCTTGACGTTGCCTACAACACCCGCGTCGTGCGCTCCAAGAACATCACAGGTCCCTACATGGGCATTGACGGCACCAACGTCACCACAGGCGGCGACGCATTCCCCGTCGTGACACACCCCTACCGCTTCGGCGAAGACCACGGATGGGTAGGCATCTCCCACTGCGCAGTCTTTGACGACGGCAACGGCAACTGGTTCTACGCATCTCAAGGCCGTTTCCCCGCCGGCTGGGAAGGCAACGACGCAAGCAACGCCCTCATGATGGGACACGTCCGCTCGATTCTGTGGACCAAAGACGGATGGCCCCTCGTGATGCCTGAACGCTATGGCAACGTTCCTCAGGTGCCTGTGACCGACGAAGAAATCATCGGTACATGGGAAATCATCGACCTCTCCTATCAGTACGCCGCACAGAAAACCTCCTCTACCATCGTCCTCGGCAAAGACAACAAGGTAATCGACGGACTCTGGAAAGACAAAGACTGGAAATATGATGCCGATGCCAAGATTCTGACAATCGACGGCAACGACCTCTACATCGCCCGCGAATGTGACTGGGAATCAAACGACCGCCACGCAACAATCGTCTGCGCCGGTTACAGCGGCAAGACCACCTACTGGGGCAAAAAAATGTAACAACATGAAGTCTTAATCAACGTCAATTGATAAGCGCCAGCAGCAGGGGGCCGGGAATAATTCCCGACCCCCTGCCAAATTTAGAGGTCGTTTAAAAACAACCTCTTAGAGGGCGTTTTCATCTGCCGCCTCCGAGAGCGTGATAAAGGGTGATGATTCCGGCAATTTCATCGTATCGGCATTGCACCTCCGTCTGTCGGGCAGCGAGTAATGCCTGTTGCGCAGTCAGAACTTCGAGATAGTTTGTCGGAGAGTGGCGCATAAGCAGTTCTGTTTTGGTCACGGCATCGGTCAGCAATCCGATCTGTTCCTTTATCAGCATGCTCCGTTCTCTTGCCGCAGAGATCATTGAGATTGTGGCGGGGAGGGAAAAAGTATCCCGCCTCAAACAATGGCTCGACAGATAGGTATTGACGCCTTGTATCAACCGCAGCAACTCCAATCCGTTAAAAAAACTATCCAACAACCACTTACACTCCACAAAAGACAAGCAAATGTATATTCATTAAAATATCATATAACTCAAGTTTCGCAAGTTCTTGCGAACTTGAAAACTTGAAGTTTATGAGTTAAGAAGTTTATGAGTTTATAGACCGCATCTTCGGACCTGCTGTAGTCTATAACCTTATAATCTTTAACCTTTTCGCAAGTTATATTTGCGAAACTTGAATCATATAATTTTGTAACTTTGTGGTTGGATTGGCACGCGTCTGTCCATGACATTTTGGATTCAGTGCAAAATCCTACCGCGATTACAGGTGCGACAACGCATTTATACCGGACAGCCTCATTGTGAAAACAATAAACAGGATTATGACCAATTTAACTGAATATTATAAAATCTTACAACGCTTCTACAGCCTGTATGCCGGGGAAGGCGACGACGAACTGGCGCGACATGCCGCCGATGCCATCACACCCTTAGCCGAAAAGGGCAATACCAAGGCGCAATATATGCTCGGACGGTATTATTCGTGGGGTTATCATCATCAATGTGATAATCAGAAAGCGATTTACTGGTTTGAAAAAGCTGCCGACAAAGGGAGCGACAAGGCTGCCGAGGCGTTGGCAAATCTCTATCGCTACGATTTTGGCGACGATGAGACAATCAGTGCGCAGGCTAAAAAAGACTTTACACACAAATGGCATTACCGCTGGGTTGAAATCCTGAAAGCGCGAGCCGACAAAGGCGATATGGCGACCAAGAAGCGTATTGCCGATATTCTATCATGGGGTACGGGTGTTCCCGATGAAGTGTTGGAGATTGTCGAATATGATGATAATTACGAAGGAACCGCCGCTGAGTTGTATACCGAATTGGCTGAAGAAGAGAAGGATGCCGACGCATGGTATAACCTCGGAATGATATATTACAGTGAGGCGACTGAAGAAGCTCTTCGGAAGTCGTTTGACTGCTTTATGAAAGCCGCCGACATGGGCTTCAACGTAGCTTACCGCTGCATCGGCGCAGCCTACTTCGACGGGCGTGGTGTGGATAAAGACTGGCACAAGGCTCGCGAGTGGTATCAAAAAGGAGCCGAAGCGGGCGATGTAATGTCGAAACTACTGCTTGCCCAGTGTTATAAAAGCGGTATTGGCGGAGAAAAAGACTATGCCGAGGCTATGAAACTCTATCGGCAGATTGCCTCCCGCCGCAACTTATACGGAAAATACAACCATGAAGTCAGTGTGGCTCAGTATGAAATAGGCAACATGTATCTGAACGGACAGGGCGTGGAAACCGATATTCGTCAGGCTTTCGACTGGATTCGGCTTGCCGCTGAAAACGGCAACATTGCTGCCGAGAATGCGCTGAACAACAAGAAATTCCGAGATTTTAGGCGATGAAATTGCGTGCACTGCGTTTCGGGAACGATTCCATTCTCGACAAGAAAGAGAAGGAGAAATCCAATTATTGTCTGGTCAGTCTGTATGCCACCACATTCGGCATCGCACAGTTCGTCCTGTCGGAACTGATGCCTATTGACCTTAACGGATGTAGGCAGTTGACCATCCGTGCGAATGTTGAGCAGGAGATGATGGGCCGGCCGGGCTATAATCCGGTTCCGGAAATGGGCGTGTCGTGGTACAATCTCGATTACGAAACATCCCGCAAGCTCTATGACCTCAAACGCTTCAGCAAGGCTTTCAGTGAAGAACTCAGCAATGAGTTCGAGCAATTTGTCGCCAATATCATCATGGATGTTCTTGTGGAGATTGACCAAGCGCACGGTGGCAGAAACCGCCTTGCGGAGCGGCGCGATGACATTCTGAATAAGATGCGGGAGTGCGGATGCAAGAAAGAGATTCTGCTTGAAAAATACTCCAAACTCCGCCGCGACAGGAAATACAAGGCGAAGGTGTACCGCTGCATCGGACATGGCATAGGCGATGCTATAAGGGTCGATTTGGTAAATTGCAAAACCGATGACATAGTTGTGTCGGAATGGCTCGATGACTTGCCCCATAATGTCGAGATGGCAGGTGCTGTCACCCGTACAGGCTGGGCCGGCAATGCCTTCAACGTGACATTTTTTCGGTCGGATTGGACTGAAACTGTGGAATTACCTGAATGCAACCTATCGGATTAAGAGGGTGTCAGATAGATTCAAGCGAGCACAATGAAGAAGCTTTCAGTCTTGCTCATCAGTTACAGAGCTACGGCTATGCACCTTCTTTGCAAGTCCAAAATCATTCTACATATCACACTCAATTACTTTTGATAAAATAAACAACTAAAAGTCACCGGAAACGTAAATCAACCTTTTTATGAATCTGAAGAAACTCGTCATTTTGCTATTGATATTATTTGCGTTTGCCAAAATGCAAGCCCAGACACATTTCTCTGACCTACCCGATACGCTGCAAGTTGATTTAGATACGAAATACGCTGTGCGTTGGTCGGTTACTTTTACTCCTGTCGTTAGTCAAGGTAGTGCGACGATGGAATTATTTGAACCGATGTTCAATGCCGTGAGTCTAATCAATGAATCTGAAAAATTTCAGTTAGCTAACAGTTCATTGCTTTATGAGCAAAGCGACTGCACGACTGAACAACTGGCAAAAGTTGACGAATATCTGCATCAGACTCCTCTCCCAAGTCCATATCGATGGTTTTTAGGATTGTATAACAATGATACTATTATATTCGGCATTAAGGACTCTACCGAAACGTTTCAGGCCGATGTTGCCGAGGCATCTGTACATATTGAACCCTTATATGGCAATATCCCTGTTGTCTGTTTTCGGCTTGACAATGGAGAGCCAACGGAAATTACACAGGCATTCAAAGACTTCACCGAGCGTAATCTGTTAAAGACAATTGCTACCGAAATCAACGGACTTTTTATTATGGCACCCAAATTAAACAATGTCATCGAAGGAGGTGCAATAGAGATAACATCAATGCCGATTCCTCTAATAAACGAACTCTTTCTCCGAGATACCGAACCTGAAATAAAAGATGAGATCATAACAGACGAATAGCCACGTTTTTTGACATCCGGATAATAAGAGGGCGTTTCATAACAAATGTTAATCCAAAGTGGCAGCATCTTTCAGTTAACTCGTTATTACACAGAGGGAGCATAGCTGTGGCTATGTGACCGAGGTGTAATGACGAGGTAACGAAAGAGGCTGCCACGAGGATAAGGTAACTTCATTTAGATATTAATTTAAAAATTTAAATATGTGGCTTTTTATATAAATGCGTTTGTCACACCAGTTTTCACGGTCGCCTTTCGTCCTAAATCCGACGCGTGAAAATGGGTTTTGGATTTAACAGTTGTTATGAAACGCCCTCTAAATACCCATAGTCATTTCCCCTACTTAATCACCACTTTCGTTACTTCTAAACCTTTGCGACAGATGTAGATACCGGGCAAAAGCATATCTCGGTCAAGCACGTTTCCGCGCAAATCATAGTAAACCGCCTCAGCCTCGTCGTTTTCAACCAAGTCGGCAATCGCTGTCGTGGGAGACGTATACGCATAGACCGTGGGTGCTATCGCGTCACCGCCTGCATTATAACGGCCAAAACCACCAGTGGACTCTGAAAACAATATCGATTTGCCACCGGCACGCGACATGCTTGATTCCGCAATAATAACCTTGCCGCCGTCGACAAACACATTCCACAACAACGCTTCCTCATCCAGATCCGTCAATGCAAAATGACCGTTCTCACCTGCCGACAGATATTCGTTCCGCTTATTTTGAATCACATACTCCCCGTCAAAAAGTTCTTTAAATCGGAACGCATAATCAACAGGAAACGCCTTAACGCCATCCATGAAACGCACGACCTCCAAATGTCCGTTTTCCAAAAGATTCCCGGTAGCGACAACATCGCCTGCCGTAATTACATAATCAGTCTGTTCGCTGACATTCCCGTCAAAATCACTAAAATCTGTTTTCGTAAGATTCGAAGGCATATCTTTTATCTCCGGCACCTCGGGTTGTTCCGGTTCCTCGATTTCATATTCTACCTCGATTTTTCCAATAAACAACGAACTCGTGGCACATGTTATATACCAGCCATCGCTTACCGATTCACCGCTAATAACACCCCAGCTCCCATCATCATGGGTGCTGAAAGACATTCCGGTATTAAATTTAAAATCACTTAATGAGAATTTTGTTGTCGAAGCTGCATAAATTTGCGTAGTGCCTATTTTCACCGATGCATCGCTCTGTTTTATTGCAATAGCCAAAGTATTTCCATTCCAAAATTTGACACAATACTTATCCCCGCCATATATCCTTATAAATGATTCATTTCCGGGTCCACCAAATTTCAAAGATATGGCGCCATCTACAAACTCCTTATTTGAAATCGAAATCGTTCCACTTTCTATAGCCAGATCCTCAATTGACAAAGAATTAGGATTCGTAAAATCAAATGTAGCAGTCTTGGTTACCGCATACAAACACCCCGCCACCATAATGGCAAATACTGAAAATACTAAGCGTTTTACGCCTTTGTGCAGACAATTGGTCATGATATTATAATTTTTAGGTTAATAGTCGCAACTTTCTATCCTATGGTAGAATTTTGCCAAAATTAATCAAAATTTATTATATCACAAATAAAATTCACAAAAAATTATCTAAAATTTAAATATTACCCCATTATCGCAGGTTCAACTGGCAAGTGCAAAATTAGCGATTTGTTTGAAGAACTCAGTCTTCGGGTTTGAAAAACCTAGTTTTTTCCGAGGTCTTAAGTTCAGTTTCTTTGCCACATTTTTGATGTATAGGTCAGTGAAATCATTGAAATTTGACTTTTTTGGGATGTATTGGCGGATAAGCTTGTTTAC
>Ga0209064_1000876_pt1 | contig 58963 bp, 56 predicted proteins | sample Inofromicrocosms_FD_187498 | JGI IMG/M metagenome (GOLD analysis project Ga0209064, IMG submission 187498) | Mouse cecum microbial communities from Vienna, Austria - Inoculum for glucosamine and mucus D2O microcosms (SPAdes) (version 2) | ecosystem: Host-associated > Mammals > Digestive system >...
CGAATGGTTTGTTTGCCAGAATCATTGGCAAAATTAGTGCACTTACCATTCTGCAATACGTAAACTTCATTAACGACAAGCCCATTGGCAGAATTAAGTATGCATTAAATTAATTCCGCCAACAGGTATTTATTATCAATTTTTTAAAAGGAAACCTTTTATCTTATTTTTTATCTTCTTTTTCAAATTATTCTCTGTCCCATTGATCGTTCTTATCAAGCGTAGGACGTCTGCATCGTCTATTTTTTCCGTAAACACCTCAAATATGATTGCTTGTTGTACATTTGTAGATACAAAGTCATCTAAACGAGCTAAAAAATCATTTTTAGTTAAGGCATGCATATAAGTAAAACCTAAAGATCTTGCTATATTTCTAACCAATGTTGGTGATTGTTTTCCATTGTGCCCCGCAGCAGCAATATACTTATCAGTATCATCACCAAATTTCGATGCAGGATGCCTGTATGTATGAAACTCAACACCTCGACCGTTATTAACAACTAGAATTCTTATATTATTCTTAATATTTCGGTTTCCCAAAGAGTTAATGTCATAGAAGAAGGCTAAATCACCTAATATCGCAAAATACAACTGATTTGAATTAGATAAAGAAGCACCTATCATAGATGATACAATACCATCTATTCCAAACCCACCAACATTACAATATGACAAGATACTCTTGTCTACCTCAAAGAAATTCCAAGCTCGCAAACTATTCAATATACCTAAATGGAGGATAGAATTATTGGGGAGTTTTTTAGATAATTGTGAAGCAAGCCAAATGTTCGAAAACGGCAACGATGGCATTTTTTTCAACAACACATCTGTCGTATTTATAAATTCCGTTAAAGGATTAGATAAAGAATTATCAAATTCTTGTTGCTCATTATAATACCTAAAGAATTCTATTTCTGGCACAACAAACACATGAGTCAATTTCTTAAATTTATCCTTAAACTTACCATCCATATCAATTCGCCAAACTTCTTTTGGCGATATTGCTTCCATTGTATAATAATCCCCACTAATATCACCAATATGAATCAAAACATCACACTCAAAATGCTTTTTACAAGGATTGTTTTCTTGTGATGCTAATAAAGCAGATAAAAAACGGTATTTACCTTTATAATTAGAGGTCTGGTCGCACAAGACAACAGTATTGAATTTCTCACAAAATCTATTTATGCTATCTTCCTCTTCAAAATCAAATTTCCGGTGACTTCCAACAAACACTAATATTTTCTTCTCACTCAAAGAAGGAAATGTATCATTTTGAGAAATTCTTTTTATCATTTGCACCTCTGGTAACTCTGACAAGATATAACTACTCCATCCACGAGTTATAAGGTTTAAATGTACTGGTCCACCACCCATAAATGATAAATCAGAAATTGCCCGATTTACTTTTAAAACACAATCCCAATAGTCGTCATCATCCTTGATGGTTTCTATACATTCACTAGAAATCACAGTGTCTGATGGTGGGGTACTTCTATCTGTACACTGCGGATACAAATGCCCTACCTTATTTATATCCATAGATGAAGTTATTGCCAAAATTGGCAAATGACGATAATAGGCTTCTGTTAATCCCGGTAAATAATTTCTGGAAGAAGTTGCCCCTGTACAGCTAAGCACTACAGGCTTATTTGTTTCTGCCGCTAAACCACACGCCATATAAGCAGCAGAACGTTCATCTACACAAGAATACATCTTAAAATAAGGGTCATATTGCATGCTCGCAACAACAGACTCATTAGTAGCTCCAGGTGATACTATTATCTGGTTTATTCCATTTGCCTTCAATAAAGCTAAAACTATTTGGACGTTTTTTTCAGAAGTATAATGAAAACTCATAACTATTTCCTTATTAGTTCAACTTTTATGTTTCGTAAATTACAAAATTCAATGATTCTATCTTCCACAGATAGTTTCCTGCCGTCTATAAAGTAATGTATATTCCTAAATCTTTTAAAATAAAAAAACAAAGGAAATCTATCTATCATTTGCGATGTTGCATTCAAACGCATTCTCACCACCCTATGATAAGCAAATATATCAAATATGGACACATACATACTATCTTCATCACTTTGGGATGAATAGACATAAACCTTACCCTCACCATCATCTCGTAGATAGCTAAAATAGTGAATAAGATACAAATAGGATGCAAATAAAGTTCTGCCTCTATGTACAAAATATAAGGATTTTGAAGAATCTTCAACTAGTGCTAAACGAGTATCCCCTAAAATTAGATTATCAAAATTTCTTCGCGAATCATTCATGAAATCTATAATATTTTTATTCGCAAGCCGTATTTTTTTCCTTAACACTTTATTGCTAGCATATCCTATAACGCATACCATACAAGAAGGAACACAATAGAAATATACCACATTCAACATGCAAATGCAAAAAAAGGCTACAAGGACGGTACCTACCGCCTCTTTCTTATTTAAATTCCAGGACAACATACTGATTCCACAAATATTTTAAAATTCATATTCAATTTATTTATCTCCAAAATTTCCTCATTGGTCAAGGAAAAATCAAACAAGTTACAATTTTCCTCTATCCTCTTTTTCTTCTTACTCATGAAAACCGGTACAACACCTGTATCAATATGCCATCTCAAGATAACTTGCCCAATATTCTTTTCATATTTTTCTGATATTGCTTTTAAAACATTTGATTTCAACAATCTTTCATCCATACGACATAATGGTGAATATGCCTCTAAGACTATAGCATGCCCCTTGCAATAATCTATCTCGTCTTGACAAGTTCTCAAAGGATGACGCTCTATTTGAATGAAGTCCGGTAAAATACCCGTTTCATTCTTGATTTTATCCAAATGACGAACCCTAACATTGCTTAAACCAATATGACGAATCACTCCTTTTTCTTTAAGTTTATTCATTGTCATCCAAGTTTCATTTAAATACTCTTGAAATGGCCAATGTACAAACAAGACATCCAGATAATCCGTTTTCAATTTTCCGAGACTCTCTTCCACAAATGGTGCTATATTTCCTTTGGACAACTCCATTTGCCAACCATCTATTTTGTCTTGCAAGAAGAATGCATCCCTTTTAATGTTTTCTTTTTTCATCAGGAAAGTCAACGCATCTCCTAACATTTCTTCAGTTTGATAACTTGGGGAAGTGTCAAAACCTATAATTCCCGTTTCATAAACTGAACGAATCATAGAAGAAAACTCTTTTTCATTATTGCATTGAAACGTACCAAATATCAATGACGGATTTTTCATATTATTCTTGCTTTAAATTTCAACATATATTGATTTATCAAAGCTCTTTCACTTTTTGTTAATCCGATTATGTAAATGCTGCCAATTGTAGAACACACACAAACGATGCAAATAACAAGAAACCTAAAAAAAGTATCCTGCATCGAATACAACAGAAGTAAAGGCATAAAACTGCTTGCCAATAGTACTTTAACATCTGGCAACAACGTGTTCTTTACAAAATACATAATGGGTAATTTTATCATGTTTCGCAATAAATACAATCTAAAGCATAATTGTGCTATAAATATCGTCATATGAATCAAATAGGATGTAGCTGGGGGCAAACCTATCTTATATGCAATATATACTAATGGAAATATTGTCATACCCAATCCACCAACAATAATCTGATACTTTTTTATATCTCCTGTTGCCAGCATTGAAGTTACCAAGGTATTTGATATTACAGAAATCAACGATATTCCAATCGTTAACTTTAAGAACAAAACAGAATACTCCGGTACAACTTTCAACCATATACTAAGTATCCTATTAGTTTCCAATAAGATTGGAAGGGCAAAGAACCAAGTCAAAAAAAATGAATACTTAGATCCTACACTTACCAGTTGGTGCATATATGATAAATTATCTGTAGCATATGATTTGGTTATTTGGGGATTTATTGCTGTAGTGAAGTTATTCACAAACTGTTGGACAGCATTATCCACCTGGTTTGCAATTCCACGAGCAACATTTAAAGTAACTCCAAAAAACATATTCATTAATATATTTACCCCCTGGGACATTAGTAATGCAGAGCCTGCACCTAAAAAGTTCCATCCGGCAAATGAAAACATTTTTTTGAATAATGTGTTGTCATAAACAAACTTATAATTGCACTCTTCAAAATGCCGTTTACAATAAACCCCATATATAAACCGAATTATCAAGGCTATCATTGCCATCAATGTGGCAAATAAAATCAGTTTGTCACAAGTAAACAATAGCAACATGTAAACGACAACCAGTTTTGCCGTGGTTTCAAAGATTCCTATATAAGCAAAAGTGGACATTCTCTCATAAGCGACAATGACTGCCGAATAAGGCACACTGATTAAACCGAGCACAAATGTAAGGATTGATAATTGATATACCCAATTGGAGGCATACATTCTGTCTGCCGGTATGTTCATCTTGACATTCAAGAACCATAGGCCGATAGTTTCCGCCAACAGAACAATAATAAGACTGAGACCTATTTGTATATTTACGACAGACGAGAATATAGTGGATAACTTTTTGGTGTCGCCTTTACCCAATTCATAGGTGATGAATCGGCTTATAGCGGCAGACAATGAACCTGACAATATAGAGAACATTGTCACAACACCACCTACCACATTATATATACCATAATCCTTAACGCCAAGTGTTTGAAGAATCACCCGGCTGGTATACAAACTGATTAGCATGGAGAACAGCATACGCACATAGAGCAACAATGTGTTTTTTGCTATTCTCTTGTTTTTCTGTGAATCTTCCAACATCTTTTATTTTATGATAATAATAGTGTGAGATAACCTATTATATTAAATTATTTATCACAAAAACACTTTATAACAAATATTGAATCTGCAATAGGCATCCTCAAAAGACATCTTAATAATAAGTTAAGATTTATACATATAAGTCTTCCAACCGTATGAATAGATAAAACACTATATCACTATACAATAGATTTACAAAAGCGTTCTATTTTGGCATGTAATTTTACAGAAATGGACGAAATAAGATATATGATCTACAAAAAATCTTTTGGACACTTAACAACTTTCCAAAAACTCTATCTCAAAATCTATGGCAAAGTTTAGCTTTTTGGGTAATTATTTCATTAGAATATTGTGTTTCAATTATATTTTTATCATCTTTTCATTTCTAGATGAAACACGTGCTCCCCAATATACACAATTTATTATAGATTCATTTGATAATTTGATAACAGGATTGTCATTATGGTCATACCAAATGATTAAATCTTTGTTTTTCAGCCCATCAAAAATAAAACGGCATTCATTTTCATACCTCCATTTGTTACTTTTAGTTAACAATATAGACTTAATATATTCCCATACATCATTATCACATATTCTTTGTTCGTCCAGTATAAACCTTTGTTGACTATACTTCTTCATAAGAACTCCAAGTTTACCATGAAAGCCCAACTTGTATCTAAAATATCATTGATGAGAATACAATATTCTTTATTCTACCGTCACACTCTTCGCCAAATTCCTCGGCTGATCAACATTCAGACCTTTCGCAACTGCCACATGATAGCTAAGAAGCTGGAGGGGAATGACACTGAGCAACGGGGCAAGGCAGGCTATTGTCGGCGGAACCTCGATGGTTTCATCTACCATTGCCTTTACCTGTTCGTCGCCCTCTGTCACAATTGCCAATATTTTGCCGTTACGGCTGATTACTTCCTGCATATTGGAAACAATCTTTTGATAGAGTTGGTGATGTGTGGCAAGGAACACTACAGGCATCTCGCTGTCTATCAAGGCGATGGGACCGTGCTTCATTTCTGCGGCGGGATAGCCCTCGGCGTGTATATATGATATCTCTTTCAACTTCAATGCGCCTTCAAGGGCTACAGGATAGTTGTAACCACGACCAAGGTAAAGGAAGTTCTTTGAATGTATATATTTTTTTGCTATGTCCTTTATCTTGTCATTCTGTTCCAATACTTTCTGTATCTTATCGGGTATCATGACAAGTTCATGGAGCACAGTGTTATATTCTTCTTGCGAAACAGTGCCTTTTGCCATGCCGAGAGCGAGGGCGAGCATTACAAGAACCGTCACCTGACCGGTGAATGCCTTGGTGGAAGCCACACCAATCTCCGGACCTACATGTATATAGACACCGGTGTCGCTGATACGGGAAATGCCGGAACCAACGGCGTTTACGATGCCGAAGACCAACGCATTCCGTTTCTTTGCCATTTCCATGGCTGCCATAGTGTCGGCAGTCTCTCCACTTTGGGATATTGCCATCACGACATCATCGGGTTCTATAACAGAATCGGAATAACGGAATTCGCTGGCGTATGCCACTTCTACGGGCAATTTACAGAAATGTTCTATGAGTTGCTTGCCGATAAGACCGGCATGCCACGATGTTCCACAACTCAAGATAATGATGCGACGGGCACGGAGCAACTCGCGACGATGAAGCGTCACGGCACTTAGTATGACACTCAGGCTGTCTGTATTTTTCCCTTTCTGTTGCGGAGACCACGGACGGGAATACGGGGCATTGATGATACGTCCTCTCATGCAGTCTCTCAGCACATTGGGCTGGTCGAATATTTCTTTAAGCATGAAATGATCGAAATTATCCTTACTTAGCATGTTCAGGTCTATATCAACCTCTTTCACCTCCGGAGATATCCTCTTGTTGTCGAGATTGAACACCTGTATGTCTTTATCACGTTCGCAAACTGCTATTTCATCATCGTTGAGATATATTATCTGTTTGGTATATGCAGCTATCGGGGACGCATCGCTGGCAATGAACAGTTCTTTGTTTTCTTCTGTCACACCTATGGCAAGCGGGGATGACTTACGGGCACATACCAATTTTTCGGGCTCCTGACGGTCTATCACAACAATGGCGTATGCTCCGATAACCTTTTTCAAAGCAAGCCGCACAGCCATTGCAAGATTGCAAGCCTGAACGGAATCTTTCGTGTACTGAATAAGTTGCACCAGAACTTCCGTATCCGTTTCGCTCTTAAAAGTATATCCTTTCTCTATAAGCTGTTCTTTCAGCGTGGCATAATTTTCGATTATACCATTATGTACCAATGTTATATCGCCAGATTGACTGACATGTGGATGACTGTTGGCTTCCGATGGTACACCGTGAGTAGCCCAACGGGTGTGGGCTATGCCAATGTTCCCACTGCAATCCTTGTCTGCTGCAACGGATTCAAGATCGGCAACCTTGCCTTTTGCTTTATATATTCTAAGGTTTCCGGTATTCGTAATCAAGGCAACTCCGGCACTGTCATAACCTCTGTACTCAAGTTTATGAAGTCCTTCCAGCAATATGGGGCAGGCATTGCGCATACCGATATATCCAACTATTCCACACATAATTATATATTATTCTTACAAGACATTTTTATATCAACAAAATCATTCTACAAACTGTATAAACTCGGGCTTTACTTCTATGCCGACGGCTATAAGGTTGGGGATTTCTATGAGCAGGCGGCGGACTTTTGAGCCGCGGCGGGTTATCAGACTGCCTTCACAACCGTCGAGGGGACCGCCGACAATACGTATACGGCGACCGTACATCGACGGGGTTATCTCTTCCGGAAGATAGTATTTGTTGGAATCGGAGGATGATACGGCTTTTATAAAGCGGTTCATCTCCGTGTCGGACACGGTCATCGGCTCGCGCCATGTGTTACGCAGCCAGCGGTATTGCAGGGTTGGTGTCTGAAATACAATAGGGTCTATGGTTTCACGCGAGGAACATACAAAAAGCAAATCGGGAATAAATGGTACTTGCCTGCGGACACGTTTGCCATCCTCCATGTCGATGCGCCATGTCATGGGCGTAAATACTTGTATGTTCTTTTCGGCAAGTTGCTTATATGCAGGCTGCTTCGCATTGGCCCGCTTTAAGTCGCGCATAACGAACCAACGCATCTGTTTATCATTGTCTGACAATACCGCCATTTTAGATTACAGATAATTCTTTCAATCCTGCTTGATTTGATATATAGTTGTAAATCAAGCAGTTATGTTTGTAAGGCGAAAAGTTCTGTAATAGTTTAATCATACTATTTACAAGCGTGCTGTTTTATAAAAACAGACATGTTTCAATACGTCTCTTCATAAGAGATGTATCGACAATAAAACAGATTGATAATCAATGACATATGATCAAGGAAATGATGATGTGATAGTATACAATAATGTATTGATGTCTGTTATACTCCATTTTAACATATCCACATTCAATATATTTAAATTATTTTCAGTAACTTTGCACCCATCGATACATCTCTTATGAAGAGAAGGATTGATTTCTTCAAAAATCCAATCGGATGTAAACCGTGTTTTTAATGGTCGATAAAATTCTGATTACCAATTGAATTTGCGATTAATAAAAATGTCCCGTGGTTGAGTTATTCGTGTATCGGTTATCCTGTTCTACGTAATATTATCATGTTTCCGTATGTAACATCCAGTGTTTCATGATGATACCTTTCAGCCTCCGAAAGATGGCGTTTCAGCGTTTAAAAGACGGCATTTTGCAGTGTAGGAGGCGGCATTTTGCAGCACGGTTTGTCATCGGTGTGGAGTGTAAGGCATATTTCATTGTTTTTTATAGTATGTACGCGGATCCGTGATAACTAACATCGGCTTAGCTGTGTGCTCCTCATGGTAGTGACAAGTTTTTGTATTTATCTATACTCGTGGAAGGATATATTCGGATATTCGTTATCCCGAACTACGTAATATATATCAAAGAAACCGTCTTCATACATGGTTTCAGATTAAAATCACTATCTTTGCAGTATGATAGATATATTTAAAAGGGTGAAAGCGGCTGGCAGAGAACTTGCCGTTATGGATGACAGTGTCCGCAACAAGGTGTTGTGTGCTGTGGCAGATGCGATAGAGAACGAAAAGGAAATGCTGCTACGTGCCAATGCCGAGGATCTTTCGCGCATGGACAGGAATAATCCTTTATATGACAGACTGCTTCTTACCGATGCAAGGCTTGACGATATTGCAGCGGACATGCGCCATGTGGCAGGACTTCCTTCTCCGTTAGGGCGGGTAACCTCTGAAAGGACTCTTGACAACGGACTGTATCTGCGGCGTGTCAGCGTGCCTTTCGGTGTGATAGGTGTCATTTACGAGGCACGCCCCAATGTAAGTTTTGATGTTTTTGCACTATGCTTCAAGTCGGGTAACGCATGTTTGTTGAAAGGTGGAAAAGACGCTGTATCTTCCAACAGTGCTGCCGTTTCGCTGATTCATCATGTTCTTGAAAACAATGGCGTAAATCCCACGGTAGTAGAACTTTTGCCGTCAACGCATGAAGCAACGGGTCAATTGCTTTCGGCAGTAGGATATGTAGACGTATGTATTCCGCGTGGCGGAAAAAAACTGATACAGTTTGTCCGTGACACAGCACGTGTTCCTGTTATCGAAACGGGGGCAGGGGTTGTCAGTGCATATTTCGATGAATACGGTGATACGGCTATCGGCGCTCCCATTATCAACAATGCGAAGACTCGTCGTGTAAGTGTATGCAATGCTCTCGACTGCCTGATTGTCCATAAGTCAAGGCTTGCCGATCTTCCGCTGTTATGCCGTCCGCTTGTGGCAAGCAATGTAAGGATATATGCCGACGATGATGCGTATGTGTATCTTGCCGGTAACTATCCCGAAGAGCTTCTACACCATGCCACAGAGGAAAGCTACGGAACCGAATATATGGACTATGCAATGGCTGTAAAGACAGTGGCATCGCTCAATGAGGCTATATCGCATATAAACAGATATGGCAGTGGGCACAGTGAGTGCATAATAACGGCAGACAGCAATAATGCGTCACTATTCCGTGCACAGGTGGATGCGGCATGCGTTTATGTCAATGCTCCGACAAGTTTTACCGACGGGGCGCAGTTCGGACTGGGAGCGGAGATAGGTATCAGCACGCAAAAACTGGGACCGCGCGGACCTATGGGGCTTGAGGAGATAACGACATACAAATGGCTTATTGACGGAAACGGACAGGTGCGCAAGTAAAATTGTAAATTATTAATTATAAATTATAAATTAAAATCGTGAGAACCTTTATTAATGTAGAAGACATCGGCGATATCAGAACTGCACTTGCCGAGGCACAAGAGATAAAAAACGACAGGTTCAAGTATCAGCACTTGGGCAAGAACAAGACGTTGATGATGATTTTCTTCAACAACTCTTTGCGTACAAGGTTGAGCACACAGAAGGCGGCGATGAATCTGGGTATGAATGTGATTGTTCTTGATGTCAATGCCGGGGCGTGGAAATTGGAGACAGAGCGCGGTGTGATAATGGACGGTGACAAGAGCGAGCACTTGCTTGAGGCAATACCTGTCATGGCGAGCTATTGCGATATGATTGGCGTGCGTTCTTTTGCCGGATTGACCGACCGTGACTATGACTATGCCGAGACTGTGTTGAATCAGTTTATCCGTTACAGCGGGAAACCGGTATTTGCCATGGAAACGGCTACGGTGCATCCTTTGCAGGCTTTTGCCGACCTTATCACCATGGATGAACAGTGGCAGAACCGCAACGCACGACCAAAGGTTGTCCTGACATGGGCTCCTCATTGCCGTGCTTTGCCGCAGGCTGTTCCCAACTCGTTTGCCCAGTGGATGAATGCCGCAGATGTGGATTTTGTAGTGACACATCCCGAGGGTTATGAGCTTGACCCGAAGTTCGTGGGCAATGCCCGTGTAGAGTATAATCAGATGAAAGCGCTCGAAGGGGCTGACTTTGTCTATGCAAAGAATTGGAGTTGTCCTGGTGTTACATGTCCGGAAGATTATGGCAAGATATTGTCTAAAGATATGAGCTGGACAATCGATGACGCCCACATGGCTGTGACGAATAATGGAAAGTTTATGCATTGCCTGCCTGTGCGACGTGGACTTATTGTTACCGATGACGTTATTGAAAGCAAGAACTCTCTTGTCATACCGGAAGCTGCCAACCGCGAGATTTCGTGCTCGGTGGTAATAAAGCGCATGCTGGAGTGTATGAAAGATTTTTAAAATAAGGAGATAAAGGGAGATAATAGAAATTATGTGGCTAAAGCCACGGGAGATAAAGGACAATAGCTACATATGAAGTAACAAAACATACGTCTTTTATCTTCATTTATCTCCTTTTATCTCTCCTTCTCTTTCATCCTTTTGTCCACCTTAATCTTTGTCTTTTATATGTATGATGTAAAATGTATACATAAAAAAATTGATTGTCTCACGACAACCAATCTTTATTAACCTTAATAATCTAATACCATGAAAAACACAATGCAAAGGTATGTGTTTTTTATTCAATCTGCAAATTGTACGAATAAAAAAAACGTGTTTCTAACATTCTTTAAAAGTTTTGCCGTCCCATTTAAACTTTCTTTGCCTTAATATTAATGAAACCTCTTCTTTTTCGTCTTTTGTAAGAAAGGGCAGTGACAACTCGAATACAATTGTTTCCTCGGTCTCGGATAACGCCGCCTTAAGCATCACCGGTTCTATCATGCCGTACAGTCTGTCGTATAGTTCGGTTGTCATTGTATCCCTTACTTCCGTGAACATTTCTTTTGTCTTATCGGAACCGTTGTTTGTCGGGAGACCGAAATTCTTGCCTAACGGTTTCCAGTCGGATGAAAAAAACATTACAGAACTTTCTTCTGCCGGTGCCTTGAATGTCTTTACCATACATATTATATATGTGGAATCACCGGTAGAAAGCAGGCGAATGCTTGCATCCGTACTTTCATTGAGTTTCAGTTCCATATAGTTGTCGGACATCTTTACGAGCTTGGTGTCTCCGTCCAGTCTGTTCTTTACCTTTGCGTCAGCCTTCATTTCCCAATAGTCGACAAGCTCGACACGAAGGTTGTGGTTTAAGTAAGGTATGACGCTGTCCGGCATTGTTACCCAAACTTCACGCATGGTCTTTTTTGCCTGTGCACTGCAAGCAGGTGTAAGCAATGAGATAAGTATAACGGTGCGAATGATAAGAAGTATTTTTTCTTTCATAATATTTGTATTGATAATCAGTTTGCTATTCCTTTCAATTCATCCGGGCTAAATGCAATATCTACGGAAAATCCGGTTGCGGAGCCTTTATATCTGTAGACCAGTCCTTTTTCGCAAACTGTGACAGCCTGCATGAAACGTTTTGCCGTAGGGGTGGCAGTGATGTTGGCAGTCATATTTATTTTTATTTCATCCGCATTTGCGCTTATTGCGTAGATGTTACCAATGGTTTCGTCTACCGAATATACAAATATGACATTGTCATTTTCTATATAAAGGTCGGTTGCTGTTATTCCCTCTTCAGCCACTATGGGAAACTGCATCTTTGTTATTTCTATCAGGGATTTCAGCCTGTCAAGCGGAGTAACACCTTTCTTGTTGTTAAGTATGTCTCGTATTTCATCCGTTGAAAACCTTGCCGATATTTCCGTTCTTGTTGTGTTGCCTATAAATGTGGTGACAAGGGTGGCATTTGCGTCTACAAGCATGTTGAAAAGAACACGTGAGGAGCCTTGCATCTGTGTAAGATTGGTTGCCATCATGGATTTGAATTTGTCGGGGCTGTCTGCAAGTTTACGAAAATCCATGTAAACCTCACTCATGGTAAAAAGCATGGTTACGATGTCGTTGTCGTAGCTTACTTTTGTTATCTCACCTGCATTACCGATACTTATAGGACAGGTTTGATTGAATTCGTCAATTTGTTTTTTCAATTCAGTGTTGTCAAATGCAAAAGTACGGAATACATGTGCGCACAGAAGTAAAGAAAGAAAAAGAAGACGTGAGACCTTCATAAGCAATGAATATAAGTGATGTTTGTAAATTATTATTCCGTATTTAGAACAATGCAAAAGTAGCAAATAAAATCATCCTGCACAAATAAACGGATATGAAATCATAATAAGCAAAGAACATTCTTGTTTTAAATTGTCAAAAAAAAGCGTGCATATACAATTATATCGAAGTTTTTTAATACTTTTGCAAGTTGAAAATTAAGTGTGACATTAATATAAAAAGTGAATATAACGAGATGAAGCCAACCGCCATACTCTTACTGCATTGTCCTGACAAGCAGGGTATTATAACCGAGGTGACAAAATTTATTACGGACAATAAGGGTAACATTGTCTATCTTGACCAATATGTAGACCGTGAAGACGGTATCTTTTTTATGCGTATAGAATGGGAACTTGACGGATTTATAATACCACGTGAGAAGCTGGAGGAATACATACAGACACTGTATGCAAGCAGGTACAACATGACGTTCAATCTCTATTTTAATGACAAACGTCCGCGCATGGCAATATTCGTCAGCAAGATGAGCCATTGTCTTTACGACCTTCTTGCGCGTTATAAGGCAGGCGAATGGGATGTGGATATTCCGTTTATCATAAGCAATCACGAAGATTTGCGATATATAGCAGAGCAGTTTGATATACCTTATTATGTATGGCAGATAAAGAAAGACCATTCAAACAAGGCGGAAGTGGAGAAAGCGGAAATGGAATTGCTGAAAAAAGAGAACATTAACTTTATCGTGTTGGCGCGTTATATGCAGATAATAAGCGATGACATGATAAAATCCTATCCCAATCATATAATTAATATCCACCATTCGTTTCTTCCGGCTTTCATCGGTGCCAAGCCTTATCACCAGGCATGGCAGCGCGGTGTCAAGATTATAGGCGCTACCAGTCACTATGTAACATCGGAGCTTGATGCCGGTCCGATAATAGAACAGGATGTTGTCCGTATCACCCATAAGGACAATCCGGAAAGTCTTGTATTGAAAGGTCGGGACCTGGAGAAGATTGTGCTGAGTCGTGCCGTGACAAAACATATAGAGCGCAAGATACTTACTTATCACAATAAGACGATAATATTCTCATAGTACGGGCATGAATGTAGCCATAATAAAATATAATGCAGGAAACATACACAGTGTTGTAAACAGTCTGCGACGGCTCGGAGTTGAGCCGTTGCTGACAGACAACGCCGAAGAGCTAGCCCGCGCAGACCGTGTCTTGTTGCCGGGACAGGGCGAGGCGGGATGTGCCATGGGATGTCTGCGTGAGAACGGACTGGACACGGTGATATGTGACCTGAAACAGCCGGTACTTGGAATTTGTATAGGGCAGCAGCTGTTGTGCCGTCACTCGGAAGAGGGAGATGTAGACTGCCTTGGCATTTTTGATGCAGAAGTAAAACGCTTCTCTCCGTCAAGACATGAGTATAAGGTGCCTGCAATGGGGTGGAACTCGTTGTATGATTTGAGAACCCCATTGTTTAAAGGGATAGATGAAAACGAGTATGTGTATTTTGTTCACAGCTATTATGTTCCTTTGTGCAGCGAAACCATTGCCGTGACAGATTATATACAGCCATATAGTGCGGCGATGAATGTACGGAACTTCTATGCGACACAGTTTCATCCGGAAAAAAGCGGAGATACGGGAAGCAGGATATTGCAGAACTTTTTAGACATGGACGCCAATGATTGAACTTATTCCAGCGATAGACATAATAGACGGTAAGTGCGTTCGTCTGACAAAAGGTGACTACGGACAGAAGAAGGTATATAATGAAAATCCTCTTGCTGTGGCTCGCGAAATGGAACGATATGGTTTCAGACGTCTGCATGTGGTTGACCTTGACGGAGCAAAATCAAAGCATATCGTAAACATCGACGTACTGAAACAGATAACGGAATATACGGGACTGACCGTAGATTTCGGAGGAGGGATAAAGACGGAGGACGATATACGTATGGCTTTCGACTGTGGTGCACATATGGTTACAATAGGCTCGGTGGCAGTGACATGTCCGGAGATGTTCATGGCATGGCTTGACAAGTTCGGCAGTGAGCGTATTATATTAGGTGCTGATGTGCGCAACGGCATGATAAGCATAAACGGTTGGAAAGAAGATACCGGAACACCGTTGCTCCCGTTCCTTAAAAGTTATATAGATAACGGGGTCAAGAACATTCTTTGTACGGAAATATCAAAGGACGGAACTTTGGGCGGACCTGCCATAGAACTTTACAGACGGATAATGGGCGAGTACCCTCATATCAATCTGATTGCAAGCGGGGGCGTGTCGTGCATGGATGATATAGATGATCTTGACAAGGCTGGCATTCCGTCGGTTGTGTTTGGAAAAGCCATATACGAAGGCAGGATAGACATGAACAGGCTTGCAGAGAAATATATGAAATCCACGGTGCGGTAAAATATAATATACAATGAAGAAAGGACTTGCAAAAAGAATTGTTCCGTGTCTTGACGTCAAGAACGGCGAAACTGTAAAAGGAACAAACTTTGTGAACCTGCGTAAAGCGGGCGATCCCGTGGAGATGGGCAAGGCTTACTGCGAGGCAGGAGCCGACGAACTGGTATATCTTGACATAACAGCCAGCCACGAGGGACGCAAGACTTTCACCGATATGGTTACACGTGTGGCGACGGAGATAAACATTCCTTTCACCGTAGGCGGAGGAATAAGTGCGCTGGAGGATGTGGAGCGGCTGTTATATGCCGGAGCGGATAAAGTAAGCATCAACAGTGCGGCGATAAATAATCCGGGACTGATAGACGAAATAACAAGTCGCTTCGGCTCGCAAGTGTGTGTGTGCGCGATAGATGCCAAGTTTGACGATAACGAATGGATGTGCTATCTTAACGGCGGACGCATACGTACGGACCGTAAGTTATATGAATGGGCAAGAGAAGCCGAAGAACGTGGAGCCGGAGAAATACTCTTTACGAGTATGAACCATGATGGAGTTAAGAACGGATATGCCAATGACGCATTGTGTCATCTTTCCGAAACACTCGGGATACCGGTTATAGCCAGTGGCGGAGCAGGATGTCCTGAGCATTTTAGGGATGCCTTTACCGTGGGAAAGGCGGATGCCGCACTTGCTGCAAGCGTGTTCCATTTTGGAGAGATAAAGATAAGAGAACTTAAAGAATATCTTTCTTTCGAGGGTATAAATGTAAGGCTCTGAGGAATATAGTGGTTTTGAATAATTAATAAATAAGACGACACGGATGGAAATTGATTTCGGAAAAATGAACGGACTTGTTCCTGCCATAATTCAGGACGCTTCAACTAAGAACGTGCTGATGTTGGGCTTTATGAACAAGGAGGCTTATGACAAGACTGTCGAGACAAAAAAGGTTACATTCTACAGCCGTAGCAGGAATTGTCTGTGGACAAAGGGGGAGACTTCCGGAAACTTTCTTAATATAGTGAGCATTGAGAACGACTGCGACAATGACACATTGCTTATAAAAGTAAATCCGGAAGGACCTGTATGCCATAAAGGTACTGATACCTGTTGGGGTGAAAGCAATGAGAAGAACCCTCTTCTTTTCCTTACATTCCTTCAGGACTTTATAAACAAGCGTCATGAAGAAATGCCGGAAGGTTCGTATACCACAAGTCTTTTCAAAGACGGACTGAACCGCATGGCACAGAAAGTGGGAGAGGAGGCACTCGAGGCTGTGATAGAAGCAGTAAACGGAACAGACGAACGACTTGTATATGAAGCATCGGACATGCTCTATCACCTGATCGTCTTGCTTGCGAGCAAGGGACTGCGCATTGAAGATGTGGCGGCGGAGCTACAGAAGCGCCATGATCCGAACTGGCATAAACACTGAAACAACAAATCTATTGAATTATGCTTATAGACTATAAGAATGTAAATATATATCATGACGATGTTCATATTCTGAATGATGTAGTGTTCCATGTGGACGAGGGGGAGTTTATATATATAATAGGTAAGGTCGGATCCGGAAAGAGCAGCCTGCTAAAAACAATATATTGTGAGCTTGACATCGAAAGCGGATGCGAAAAAGCAGAAGTTCTCGGGCGCGATCTGATGAAGATAAAGCGTAAGGAGATACCTGCACTGCGTAAGGAAATGGGTATAATATTCCAGGATTTCCAGTTGCTTCACGACCGTACGGTGGAAGAAAACCTGAAGTTTGTTCTGAAATCGACGGGTTGGAAGAGCAAGAGTGATATAAATGCACGTATAGACGAGGTGCTTGATGCCGTGGAAATGTCTGAGAAGAAATACAGCATGCCGCATGAGCTGTCCGGCGGCGAGCAGCAAAGAATAGCGATAGCGCGTGCTATACTTAACAAACCGAAGATAATAATTGCAGACGAGCCTACGGGAAATCTCGATCCGGACACGGCAAACAACATAATATGCCTGTTGAAGCAAATAAGCTGTACAGGTACGGCAATAGTGATGACAACCCACAACATATCGATGCTGAACAAGTATCCCGGCATTGTATATTGTTGTAAGGACGGAAGTCTGAACGATATAACCAAGGATTATAATAAAATAGATCTGGCAGAGGAATAAGTACTGTTGTTCTTATAATAAAGGTTTCTCTGTCACTTTTTACAATAACAAAAGCAATACGACGATGAAAGTAATGAAATTTGGCGGTACGTCCGTCGGTTCACCGGAACGCATAAAGAATGTTTCCTCACTTATAACAAATAGCGGCGAGCCGGTATTTGTTGTACTCTCAGCCATGTCAGGCACAACCAATGCGCTTGTAGAAATATCGGATTATCTTTATAAGAAAAATCCCGAGGGTGCCAATGATGTTATAAACCGTCTTGAGCAGAATTACATGAAGCACGTGGACGAACTGTATTCCACGGAAGAATGGCGCGAGAAAACACGCAGCTTCCTCACATATGAGTTTGACTATCTGCGCTCTTTCACCAAAGACCTGTTCACAAGCTTTGAAGAAAAGAACATTGTTGCCCAAGGGGAGATAATGAGCACAAACATGGTTGTGAACTATTTGAAGGAATGTGGGGTGAAGGCTGTGCTCCTTTCGGCGCTCGACTTTATGCGTACGGACAAGAATGCCGAGCCCAATCCGGCATATATAAAGGAGAAGCTCACCGATATACTGAAAGAAACCACAGGCTATCAGGTATATATAACCCAGGGCTTTATCTGTCGCAATGCTTATGGCGAGACGGACAATCTGCAGCGCGGAGGCAGTGACTATACGGCGTCTTTGATAGGAGCGGCCATCAATGCCGAGGAGATACAGATATGGACGGACATAGACGGAATGCACAACAACGACCCGCGCGTAGTAGAGAAAACCGAGGCTGTAAGGCAGTTGCATTTTGAAGAGGCCGCAGAACTGGCGTATTTCGGTGCAAAGATATTGCACCCGACATGTATCCAGCCGGCAAAGTATGCGGGAATCCCGGTAAGACTTCTCAATACAATGGATCCTTCCGCATACGGCACGATAATCGACAACGTAACGGTAAAGGGCAAGATAAAGGCTGTGGCAGCGAAGGACAACATCACGGCAATCAAGATAAAGAGCAGCCGTATGTTGCTTGCAACAGGCTTCCTTAGAAAAGTTTTCGAGATATTCGAAAGTTATCAGACAGCCATAGACATGGTGGCTACAAGCGAGGTGGGAGTGTCAATGAGCATAGACAACAGCACGCACCTTAACGATATCGTGGACGAACTGAAGAAGTATGGCACCGTGACCGTTGACAGCGACATGTGTATAATATGCGTTGTGGGCGATCTCGATTGGAGCAATGTCGGTTTCGAGACGCTTGCCACCGATGCGATGAAGGATATTCCCGTGCGTATGATATCCTACGGAGGCAGCAACTACAATATATCGTTCCTTATCCGCGAAGCTGACAAGAAGAGGGCTTTGCAGAGTCTGAGCAACACATTATTTAAATAGATGCCCGAAATTAATTATTATTATATTGTACGTTATTTTGGTGATGTTTTTTCATGTCCGAAGAGTGAGTGTAGCGTGCTACACGACCGATGGGACATGGGAAAACAGCCCGAAAGAGCGTGCAAGATAATGATAAAGTAATGTTGCACCAACTGATTATGATATATACGTTTAATTTTGAACATCTACTTAATAAATAAGACGATGAAGGGAATTTTTCCTGTAGAAAAGTTTAAGAGCAAAGATACCCCGTTCTACTATTATGACACGGAGCTGCTGCGCCGCACGTTGCATGATATAAATAAGGAGGCAGGCAGATATGAGGGCTTTAATGTGCATTATGCCGTCAAAGCCAATGCCAATCCCAAACTTCTCCGGATAATAAGCAGTGCCGGTCTGGGTGCCGACTGTGTAAGCGGAGGAGAGATAGAGGCGGCGATAAATGCCGGTTTCCCTGCAAGCAAGATTGTCTATGCTGGCGTGGGCAAGAGCGACCGCGAGATAAACCTCGGTCTTGACAACGACATATTCTGCTTTAATGTGGAAAGTCTTGCCGAGCTTGAAGTAATAAACGAACTTGCGGGAAACAGAAACAAGACAGCCCGTGTGGCGCTTAGGATAAATCCCAATGTAGGTGCACACACCCATGCAAACATCACCACGGGACTGGCGGAGAACAAGTTCGGCATTGCCATGGGCGATATGGAGGGCGTGATAGAAAAGGCTTCGGAGATGAAGAATGTAAAGTTTGTCGGTCTTCATTTCCATATAGGTTCCCAGATACTTGACATGGGCGACTTCGAGGCATTGTGCAATCGTATAAACGAATTGCAGAAACGCCTGGAGTGCAGCAATATAAATGTAGAGAACATCAACGTGGGCGGCGGGCTCGGCATAGACTATGAGCATCCCAACCGTGTGCCCGTGCCCGACTTCAAGGCTTACTTCTCAACCTATGCGCGCCATCTTAAACTGCGTCAGGGGCAGAGCCTGCATTTTGAGCTCGGGCGCTCGGTGGTAGGGCAGTGCGGTTCTTTGATAACGCGCGTTCTCTATATAAAGCAGGGAACCGCCAAGCGTTTTGCCATTGTAGATGCCGGCATGACCGACCTTATACGCCCGGCGTTGTATCAGGCATACCACAAGATAGAGAACATATCGAGCGACGGAGCGGTTGCAACCTACGATGTCGTGGGACCGATATGCGAGTCGAGCGATGTCTTTGTCAAGGCATACGATATGAACGAGAGCCGCAGGGGCGACTTCCTTGCAATACGTTCCGCCGGAGCCTACGGCGAGATAATGGCTTCGCAGTATAACTGCCGCCGTCTGCCCGTGGGATATATGGCGGAAGACCTGTGACAAGTCAGTCCTTATTGAAGAACAGACCGATAGCCGGGCAGACCGACGGGGCTTGTGAACCAGTCGATAACCCCTGCCCTTATAAAAGAACTAACTAACATCACACCGGAGGGTATATGCCAGTCGATAATATCACTATGATTATCTGTGCGCTACTGTTGCTCCTTGCAGCAGTAACGCCCTTTGTAAATCCTTTTTTCAGAAAACCGGAAGAGAAGAGCGGCAACGGCTGTGACAGGGAAGGACTGCCGCCGTTGTCGGTCGTAATATATGCGCGAGACAATGCGCGAGAGCTGAAAGCCAATCTTCCCTCGCTTCTTTCCCAAGCCTATCCGCCGGGATTTGAAGTGATTGTCGTCGTCGATGACAAGACGGAGCATGAGACAACAGCCGTCCTCGAGCAGTACGGCATGCATCCTAATCTTTACAAGACGTTTCTGCCCAAGTCGTCGCGCTACATGAGCCGCAGGAAACTCGCGATAACAATAGGAGTGAAGGCGGCGAAGAACGAATGGATTGTGCTTACCGATGCAGAGTGCAGACCGTTGTCGGACAAGTGGCTTGCCACGATGGCACGGAACTGCTCCGAAGACATAAACCTTGTCATCGGCTACAGCAACTATTCGGCAGAGGCGAAGTCGTATCGCAGGTTCGAGCGTCTTCGCGACGAGATGTACTGCATGCGCAGTGCGGAGAAAGGCACGGCGTGGCGCACGGCGGGAAACAACCTGATGTTCCGCAAGAGCGAATTCATGGAATGCCGCGGCTTTGAGGGCAATTTAAAATACCTGCGCGGAGAGTACGACTTTATTGTAAACAAGTATGCCAAAGAAGGAGGCACTGCCGTGGAGACATCTCCCGAAGCGTGGCTCGAAGAAGTAGCGCCTACGAAGAAAGCATGGAAGAACAGGCATCTTTTCTATAACGAGAACCGCCGTCATCTCGCACGCTCTTGCCGACAGACGCTGCTGTATGCGGCAGACATGTGCTCCATGTACATAAACGCCGCCGCCATTATCGCCGCCGCCGTATATTCGTATGTCGCAGGAAACATCGTCGTGGCAGCGGCAGCCCTCGTCGCGCTTGTCATCACCGTCGTTTTGCGCACGGTCATCGCCGGCAGGGTTGCAGAGCGTTTCGGTGCAGGCATAGGGCGCAACAGTATAGTCTTCCACGAGGCGGCGCTGCTTTTAAACGACATCAAATACGGCATTTTATACAGGCTGGCAGACAAGAACGACTTTACAAGCCATAAAATCTGACGCCGATGAAGGTTCTTTATTTCATTCCCAAGACAAAGGGCGGCAACCTCCCGTTCTTCACGAAAGAGTTTTTTGACCGTATCGCCGGCATGGCTGAGGCGCATGTCATGACGCCGAGGAACGGGGACGCGCCGCAGACGGGCAGCAGTGCCGTGGTGCACCGGCTGTCGGCATACCGGATGATGATAGGGCGCAACAAGAAACGCTTTAGCCGCATTGTCGGCGAGGTAGGTCCCGATATAATACACATCATAGGTTCGTGGGATATCACGGCATACTATATATATAGGTGGGCGGAGACGTACAGGATACCCGTTGTGTTGTCGCCCCTGAAAGGGCTTGCACCGTGGAACGTGCTCCGCTCTTATTGGTTGCGCCGTCTGCCACAACTGCTGTTGTATCAGAAGAGCCTGCTTTCCGGCACCCACGGCGTGCATGCGGTGGGCAGACAGGAGCAATCCTTCATTCTCGATGCCGCTCTGCATCCGTCGCTGCATCCGCGCAAGCCGTGGAACAGCCGCATTGCCGTGATTGAAGACCCCGTGCTGACGGACGCCATCGATGTGGCGGGCGCGGCAGCGGCGATGATGAGGCTTTACGCCAAGGTGCTCGACAGCAACCCGTTCATGCGGATGACGGAAGAAGAGGTGACTGCCGAGAGCGCCCTGCTGCGTGTCGGCATGTCGCAGGACAGCATCAGCGCGGACATACCCCGCGAGACAAGGCAGCGGCTCATGCAGATGAGCGATGCCGCGTGGCGCCGCATACTTCTGCATGCCACCGATGAAGGCATAGCGGATATGGTTACAAGAGGAGCACTTGCGATGCAATTAAAACGGAAAAGCATCGTTATAGAAAGTACAGGGCGCTTTGAAAACACGCGCCACAGCGACAAACGGCGCCCGGCGGACATTCCGGCAACGGCGAAAGGACGTAAGGCGGAAAGGCTCGCCGGCAGATACGGGGGCGACGATGCCGCGGTACGTATATGCAAGATGATTGTCAATGTGGCGCAGATGATGAAGAGCGGCACGCTCAGCCGCCGTCATCTGGCAGACCTTTACGCCGCCGTGAGGTTCGGCAACTGCAACGAGCGCGCCCTGCGCCTTATGCTCCGGCGGCTCCGTATGTCGAAGACGGCTGCGCGGCTTATGCAGATAATGGGCGAGACGCTGTGGCTCGAGCCGGGCTTTATGCCGCTGGAGCCGCTCGACGACAAGGGCACGGACGATATTAGAAAGACACTATTCAATCTGAAAATACAATGAAGCACATACATTCTGAAGTAGAGAAAGACACAAGATACCTGCGCCTGCTGTCGCAATCGTTCCCTACGGTTGCCAAGGCGAGCACGGAGATAATCAACCTGCGCGCCATTCTGAACCTGCCGAAGGGCACGGAGCACTTTCTTGCCGACATTCACGGCGAGCACGAGTCGTTCCGCCACGTTCTGAAAAACGCCTCGGGAAACATCAAGCGCAAGGTGAACGAGATATTCGGAGACGAGCTTACGCACGAGGAGAAACGCAACCTGTGCACGCTGATATACTATCCGGAGCAGAAGCTCGAGCTTATAAAGTCGACGGAGAGGGACATGCGCCAGTGGTATTTCACCACGATACACCGTCTGGTGAGGGTCTGCCGCGACGTGTCGAGCAAGTACACGCGTTCCAAGGTGCGCAAGTCGCTGCCCGACGACTTCTCGTACATCATCCAGGAGCTGCTTCACGAGCGCCCCGACGACGCCGACAAGGCGGCATACGTAAAGGTTATCACCGACACGATAATATCCACGGGCAGCGCCGACGACTTTATCGCTGCTATCTCCAACGTGATACAGCGTTTCGCGATAGACCAGCTGCACATCCTCGGCGACATATACGACCGCGGACCCGGCGCGCACATCATCATGGACACGCTGCGCACGTATCACAACTGGGACATACAGTGGGGCAACCACGACATACTGTGGATGGGCGCGCATGCCGGTAACGACGCCTGCATATGCAACGTGATACGCCTGTCGCTGCGCTATGCCAACCTTGCCACGCTCGAAGAGGGATACGGCATAAACCTCGTGCCCCTCGCCACGTTCGCCATGGAGCATTATGCCGACGACCCGTGCGAGGAGTTCTGTCCGAAGACCGACGCGGGATGCGACGGAATAAGCGAGAAGACGTACCGTCTGACCGCACAGATGCACAAGGCGATATCGGTGATACAGTTCAAAGTCGAGGCGGAGATATTCTCGCGCCACCCCGAGTGGGGCATGAACGACAGGGCGCTGCTGGGAAACATAGACTACAGCCGCGGCGTGTGCGCGATAGACGGCAAGGAATATGAGATGAAGAGCTGCCATTTCCCCACCATAGACCCGCGGAACCCCAACATGCTGACGGCAGACGAGCGCGAGTTGCTCGAACGCCTGCACCATTCGTTCACCGTGAGCGAGAAGCTGCACAAGCACATCAAGGCGCTGCTCAGTCACGGCTGCATGTATACGATAGCCAACCACAACCTGCTGTTCCACGCCTCCATTCCGTTGAACGCCGACGGCACGCTGAAAGAGGTGGAACTGTATGGCGGCAAGAAGTACAGCGGTCGCGAACTGCTGCACCGCACGGGCATGATAATACGTTCGGCGTTCCAGAGCGACACAGAGCCACAGGAAAAGAGTTTCGCCACGGACTATTTCCTCTATTTGTGGTGCGGTCCGGACTCCACGCTCTTCAACAAGTCGAAGATGGCGACCTTCGAGCGCTACTTCCTCAAGGACAAGGAAACCTATAAAGAGGGGAAGGGGCACTACTTCATGCTGCGCGACAACGAAGAGATAGTGGACCGCATACTCGATGCCTTCGGTGTGGAGGGACCCAACCGCCATATCATCAACGGACACGTGCCCGTGCATGTGGCGAGCGGCGAAAACCCCATAAAGGCGGGCGGCAAGCTGATGGTGATAGACGGTGGCTTCTCGCAGGCGTACCACAAGGAGACAGGCATCGCCGGATACACGCTCGTATACCACAGTCGCGGCTTCCAGCTCGTACAGCACGAGCCGTTCGCAAGCACCGAAGACGCCATAATGCGCGGGACCGACATCAAGAGCACGGCGCAGATTGTGGAGATGTCGGCGCACAGGATGCTTGTGGCGGATACGGACAACGGCCGCGAGCTGAAAAGGCAGATAACCGACCTGCAGAAGCTGCTCTACGCCTATCGTCACGGCGTGATAAAGGAGAATGCCAAGGGCTGACGCCCGTGCATGCCGGCGGAGCGATGATGTCTGCCGGTGACACAATGTCGGTTTTTACGTCCATATCCTTTCACCGTGATTTTTTATAACCCCGAAATAAGCGCGTCGCCGCAAAATACCGGTCGTTTGCACGCAAATACCGTAAATATTAGCGTGCAAACACAACTCTCTGAATATCATATACTTACGATAAACAGCATCTTCGTGTGCAGCGTAAACGCGCTTTACGGTGCCCAAAGATGCTCTTTTTAGGTCGTAAAGAGGCACTTTAGGGGGTGTAAAGAGGCGCTTTTTGACCCGTAAAGCGCCTCTATGGAAAAAAATCTCACGTTCGATAATTTTCTATCGCACGTTCGATAGATCCGAAACGCACGTCCGTTTGCCCGAAAACAGCATCGTTGCATTATTTTAACATCTCCTTTGACCGAAAACCGTTGCACTTTTGTTCTGACACATTGCCGCCCTTTTCCCGCAAACACGTTGCATAGTGTCACGCCGCGTCGATTTTTGTCCGATAACAATGCACCCTGTAGGGCTGTACCCCCGGTGCAGCCGCCCAAAGGATGCCTGCAACCGTCGCTTCGAGGGTGTCTGAATAAACAATCACCCGCCCCGCCCGCCGCATAGCCGCCCCCTCCGTCGCGCAGACGTATAAAATATGTTATTTATTTGCGGCTTCGTTAGATAAGTTTTATCTTTGCATACACAAAAAACTTTATATCTATGAATTTGAAAATACGCTTGTCGTTGATGAATTTCCTCGAGTTTGCCGTGTGGGGCGCCTACCTCACATCGATGGGAAACTATCTTGGAAAAGCAGGGATGGGAGCCGAGATATCATGGTTCTACGCCATCCAGGGAATAGTATCGATATTTATGCCCACGATAATGGGCATCGTTGCCGACCGCTACGTGCAGCCGCAGCGTCTGCTCGGCATCTGCCACTTCATAGCCGGCGCTGCAATGCTGTCGCTGTGCTACATCGGCATGACCGACGCCCACCCGGACAAAACGACGTTCATGGCGGTGTATATCGTCAGCGTGGCGTTCTACATGCCAACGCTGGCACTGTCCAACACCGCCGCATTCACAATGCTCAAAGACCACGGCATGGACACGGTGAAGGACTTTCCGCCCATACGCGTCTTCGGCACCGTGGGATTTATCGCCACTATGTGGTTTGTCAACTGTGCCGTGTGGGACAACGGCTCGCTGTTCTTCACTCTCGACGAGAACGCCGCAAAATTCCAGTACACATACATGCAGTTCGGCGTGTCGGGCATATTGGGACTGCTGCTATTTGCCTACTGCCTGACGCTGCCCCAGTGCCGTCTGGTCGGCAAACCGTCGCAGTCGGTTGCCGAGAGCCTCGGTCTTAACGCCTTCAAACTGTTCAAACAAAAGCGCATGGCGCTGTTCTTCATATTCTCCGCCCTCCTGGGCATGTCGCTGCAGGTGACAAACGGCTACGCCACACCGTTCATAACCAGCTTCAAAGGCGACCCGGCGATGGCAGACACCTTCGGCGCGAACAACGCCACCATGCTCGTGTCGCTCTCGCAGGTGGCAGAGGCGCTTTGCATACTCCTCATACCCTTCTTCCTCAAGCGCTACGGCATAAAGACCGTGATGCTCATCGCCATGTTCGCATGGGTGGGACGCTTCGGCTTCTTCGGACTGGGCAACCCCGCGTTCCCCGGCGTCATCCTCTTCATCCTCTCGTGCCTCGTCTACGGCGTGGCGTTCGACTTCTTCAACGTCTCGGGCGGTCTGTTCGTCGACAAAGAGTGCGATGTCAAGGTGAGAGCCTCCGCGCAGGGACTGTTCATGCTTATGACAAACGGGCTCGGAGCAACGGTGGGAACGCTCGCCGCGGGCGCTGTAATCAATAACTATTGCCAATGGAACGAACAGGGCTTCCTCATGGGCGACTGGAAGACATGCTGGTTCATATTCGCCGCCTATGCCCTCGTGGTGGGAGTGGCGTTTGCACTGGTATTTAATCCTGAAAAGAAGAATGTCAAGAATTAGGCTTGTGTTTAAAGGCGTGTCCGAGATAGTGGGCACCGACGACCTGGGAGTGCTGGTGCTCACCGACGAGAAAGAGCAGCGGCAGATAACCGTGGTGTGCGACAAGGCTATGGCGGTGCAGGCGGAGCTGCGCGTGCACCGGGTGCCGATAACGCAGATAATGCTGCCCGAAGTGCTCTGCAAAGTCCTTGCCAACCAGACGGAGCTGCAACTCGAGATACTCATCAGCGGCATCGACGACGGGCAGTATCGCGTGATGCTGTACAACAAGGACACGCTCGAACCGACGCTCATACGTGCCGGCGACGCCGTGTTGCTGTCGATGGCGGGAAACATACCTATTTATATAGACCACGACCTGATGATGCGCCAGTCGGTGCCATACAAGGAAGACTCGCGCGGCGTGTCGCTGCCCGTAAACACCATAAGCGACGAGATGCTGCAGGCGGCGCTCGACAAAGCCGTCGAGGACGAGAACTACGAACTCGCCTCGCATCTGCGCGACGAGCAGTTGCGGCGCGGAAAGAAATGACACACACAGGCATAACCGAGGCTTTACACAGATGAAAGAAGCAAGATATTTCTTTGTGCCCGATGCGGGGCAATGCACGGAACTGCCGCCCGACGAGGCGGTGCACGCGCTGCGTGTGCTGCGTCTGCAGAGCGGCGACGAGATGTTCCTCATGGACGGCGCCGGCAGCTTCTATCGCGCCGAAGTGGCGGAGACGTCGGGCAAGCGCTGCGCCTACGTCATACTTGAAGAAATGCCGCAGCACCGGGTGTGGGCAGGGCACATCCACGTGGCAATGGCGCCGACAAAGGTGATGGACCGCGTGGAGTGGTTCGCCGAGAAAGCCACAGAGGTGGGTGTCGACGAGCTGAGCTTTCTCAACTGTCGCTTCTCCGAACGCCGTGTGATGCGCGAAGACAGGATAGAAAAGATAGTGGTGTCCGCCGCAAAGCAGAGCCGCAAGCCGTGGATGCCCGTCGTAAACGCCATGACAGCCTTTGCCGACTTCATAAAAGAGCCGCGCCGCGGACGCAAGTTCATCGCCCACTGCTACGGCGAGTTTGAGCGCAAAGACCTCTTCAACGAGTTGCAGAACGTGGAAAGAGACGCCGACGTGACGGTGCTCATCGGTCCGGAAGGCGACTTTTCCGCCGACGAGGTGCGCATGGCGGAGGACTGCGGATACGAGTCGGTTACTCTCGGCGAGAGCCGTCTGCGCACGGAAACGGCGGCACTCGGTGCCGCAATGATGATGCAGCTTGTCAAAAGAAACGGCTGACGTGACCGATGCCGGCAAGCGTCGGTATTTGTAAAGCCGGTGCCGCATCTGCACATTATAATAGTATATTACGTTTAATTTAGAATATCTTCTGAATGTTGAAACAGATTATCATTGATACGGTCATGCGACCGCTGCTGACTGTACTGCCGCTGCTTGCGGTGCTTACGGCGCTGCTGTCGTCGTGTTCGGGCGACGACTACGTGAACGCCGTCCCCGCCAACAGCATCGCCCTGATGTCGGTAGACCTGCGCAGGATGGCAGACGAATGCACCGGAAACGATGTGGACAACGCAAAGCTGCTCAACAGACTGTTGCACGTTGAGAATGCCGGCGACTGCGGCATGGATCTCTCTGAAAAGATCTACATGTTTGAGTCGGCAGAAGGCAATCTTGGAGTCGTGGCGAAGGTAAAGAGCAGGTCGGACCTCGATACGTGGCTCGACAACCTTGCCAACGCAGGTGTCTGCCGCAACGCTGTCGAGCGCGGCGACATAGGCTTTGCGGTGATGAAAGACTCGTGGATTGTGGGCTTCTCGTCATCGAAACTTATGATAATGGGACCCGTCATCGCCTCGCAGCATGCCGAGGTGCAGCAGACAATGGCGAAATATCTGAAGCAGGACGAGGAAAACGGCATAAAGGGCACGCCGCTGTACGACAAGCTGGACAGCATAGACAGTCCAGTGGCGCTCGTTGCAAGGGCAAACGCCCTTCCCGAGAAGTTCGTCGCGCCCTTCATGATCGGCGCCCCAAAGGATGCGGATGCCTCGCAGATAGTCATTGCCGCCGCATTGTCCACGGAACAGGGCGGAATGATGAAGATTACGGGAGAGACATTCTCGTTTAACAAAGGCATAGACCGTCGGCTGAAAGAGGCGTATGCCGGTTATCGCCCCATAACCGATGAGTTTGTGGCAAATGTCGATGCCTCGTCGCTGTTTGCGGTATTCATGAATGTCGACGGAGCCGGATATATTTCTCTGCTGCATGAGGACAAGGCGGCGCAGGTGCTGCTCGCCGGTATGAACATGGCTGTGGACATGGACAATATAATAAGGAGCGTGGACGGAGACATGGCTCTTGTCGTTACGGGATATGACGGCGACAGGATGCAGATGCAGCTCGGCGCACGCCTAAAGACGCGCGGCTTTCTTGACGATGTGGACTATTGGAAGCAGTCGGCTCCCAAAGGCAGCGCCATAACCGACAACGGCAAGGATGCCTACCGCTATTCGGGCGGCGACTTCAGCTTCTGCTTCGGTGTCTCCGCAGACAATCGTTTCTATGCCGGCAGCACGGAGGCTCTGGCACGCGGCATACTGCAAAAGTCGCCTTCACCGTTCTCTCCGGAGATATGCAAGGCGCTGAAAGGACAACGGATGTGCATGCTCGTGAACGTGGCGAAAATGGCGGAGGACAACGAGATGATGGGTACGGTGATGCCGCTGCTCGTTCCCGTGATGGGTAAAGTCGGCACTATACTATATATAATAAGGTAATGGAGACCATAGAATTTCATTCGGTTCTTCCGCAGGTGTTTGCCGGGCGCGGCGATATCGTCTCGGATGTGTGGCGCAAAGACGTGTCATTCGACAAAGGCAGGCTGTATCTCGTTGAGGCGGAGAGCGGAAAGGGCAAGAGCACGTTCTGCAGTTATATCATGGGATACCGTCACGATTATTCCGGCGATGTGTTGATGGACGGCAAGAACGTCAGAGACATCGGGATAAAGGAGTGGACAGGCATACGTCGGAACAATATCAGCTATCTGTTCCAGGAACTGCGCCTGTTTCCGGAACTCACGGCTTTTGAAAACGTGGAGATAAAAAACAGACTTACAGGATTTAAGACCCGCAGCGACATCGAACGCTGGTTTGACATGCTGGGAATAGCGGATAAGATGAACACGAGGGTAGGGCAGATGTCTTTCGGACAGCAACAGCGTGTGGCAATGATGCGCGCCCTTGTGCAGCCGTTCGACTTTATTCTTGCCGACGAACCTGTAAGCCACCTCGACGAAGGCAACTCCGCCATAATGGGAGACATAATGATGACGGAAGCAAGGGCGCAGGGCGCCGGCGTCATCGTGACAAGTATAGGTAAGCATATGGCTTTGGATTACGAAAAGGTGTATCGGTTATGAGTCTTGTTTGGAAATTGCTGCGCAGCCATGTAAGCGTTCCGCAGCTTACGGGTTTCTTCTTTGCCAATCTTTTTGGCATGTTCATTGTGCTTCTCGGCTTTCAGTTTTATCGCGACGTGTTGCCGGTATTTACCGCGCAAGACAGTTTTATGCGTTCCGACTATCTTATATTGAGCAAGAAAGTGGGCACGGCAGCGGCATTGTCAGGGCGCACGCACTCGTTTGACGGTGCCGAGCGTGACGACGTTGCACGGCAGAGCTTTGCAGGCAAGGTGGGCAAGTTCACATCCACGGAGTATAAGGTGGATGCCAACATGGGTATAGCCGGTCATTCGGTGTTAAGTTCCGAACTGTTCTTCGAGAGTGTTCCGGACGACTTCATCGATATTCCGTTGAAAGACTGGCACTATGAAGAAGGCAGCAAGGAAATACCTATAATACTGCCACGTACATATATAAATATGTATAACTTCGGCTTTGCGCAGACGCATTCCCTGCCAAAGATAAGCGACGGGCTTGTGGGAATGATTGATTTCCGCATCTTCATACAGGGCAACGGGCATAACGACCTGTACAGCGGTAGGGTTGTAGGACTGTCTAACAGGCTCACAACTATATTGGTTCCGCAGTCTTTTATGGACTGGAGCAACGCATATTATGCTCCCGACGCCCATTCCGACCCTACGCGGCTTCTGCTTGAAGTGTCAAATCCGGCAGACGAGAGCATCGCAAAATATATAGATGCGAAAGGCTATGAGGTGGAAAGCGACAAGTTGCAGGCAGAGAAAACCACCTATTTCCTGCGCATGATAGTGTCGCTTGTCATGGCTGTAGGTCTGGTTATAAGCGCACTGAGCTTTTACATACTGATGCTCAGCATATATCTGCTTGTGCAGAAGAACTCTGCAAAACTTGAAAACCTTCTGCTCATTGGCTATACTCCTGCAAGGGTTGCGATGCCGTATCAGATGCTTGCCGCGGTACTGAACATAATTGTACTGTTGCTTACGCTGATATTGATATACGTTGTGCGCGGATATTACATGGACATGATAGTGGCAGTATTCCCGCAACTTGAAAGCGCTACGCTGCTTCCCGCAATACTTGCAGGGCTGTTGTTGCTGGTCATTGTCACAGTTCTCAATGTCCTGATAATACGCAATAAAGTGATGAAAATATGGTATGGAAAGTAGTGCATATATGCAGAAACAGTGCGAAAACGCACTTTTTTCGAAAAAATATGTCCGTTTTCTTTGTCGTTTAAAATAAATGCTGTACCTTTGCACTCGCAATTAAGAAATAACACTTATTGCTAATAAAAAGCGGATGCGCTTGTAGCTCAGTTGGTAGAGCATCTGACTCTTAATCAGAGGGTCCAGGGTTCGAACCCCTGCAGGCGTACAAAGGTGGAGAAAAGCAATTTTCTCCACCTTTTTTATTGTTGTTGTTGAAGCAGTGGAATGTCGCGCCGGGTACGTTCATTCAGCAATTTATAACCTATTACGGCTCCTGCCACAGATGCCGCGAATATCCCTGTTTTTGCCTGAAGCAGATAATTGGTGTCGTTAAAGGCAAGTGTGGAGATGAACACGGACATCGTAAAGCCGATGGAAGCAAGAAAACCTATGCCTGCAATTCTGCGCGTCGTGAGGAATGCAGGTCTGTCCGTTATCCCCGTTTTTATAAGAATAAGAGTTGCGAACATAATGCCGGCGGGCTTTCCGATAAGAAGTCCGAGCATGGTTCCTGCCGCTATGTTTGTGGAGAATATGTCTGCAACGTTGGTGTCAATGAATGATATACCGGAATTTGCAATGGCAAAGACAGGCATTATTACGAAGGATACAAGCGGATGCATGGCGTTTTCAAGGCGCTGTAATGGCGGAATGGCATCTTTGGAGCGTCCTATTATACTGTCTATTACTTCCACCTGCTCGTGTTCAAGAGTCGACACGTTGTTGGGCTTTATGCCTTTGAAGCGTTTCAGAAGCTTTGCGGCATGTGCGATATAGTCGGTTTCGGGCAGCCGCGAGTCTGCCGGTATTACAAGAGCGGCAAGCACGGCGGCTATCGTTGCGTGTATGCCGGACATGAGAAATGCAAGCCACACGCCGCCGATGCCCACAATTCCATAGAAGACAACACTTTTAATCCCAAGTTTGTTTGCGGCAAACATGATGAGGAGGAAGCATACTCCTATGCCGATGTTTGCAAGTGATATCTCTGATGTGTAGAAGAATGCGATGACAAGAACGGCACCGAGGTCGTCGACAATGGCAAGCGTTGTAAGGAATATTTTTATGGAAAGAGGTATCTTGTTGCCGAGCAAATACAGTATCGCGAGTGAAAAGGCAATGTCTGTAGCCATGGGAATGCCCCAGCCGCCGGCTGTTTCTCCGGTGTTCAAAGCAAGATATATTGCTGCCGGGAAGAGCATACCGGATATGGCGGCGCCTATGGGGAGTATAGTGTTGCGTATGTCTGCAAGTTCTCCGCCTATGAACTCACGTTTCAGTTCAAGACCCACCACGAAGAAGAACATCGACATCAGACCGTCGTTGATCCAGTGGTGCAGGCTGTAATACAATATGGGTGAACCGTTGAATATAAGTCCTATCTTCTGTTCAAAGAAACTGAAGTATGCCTCATGCCACGGACTGTTGGCAAGTATCATGGCTGCAACGATGCTGATACCGAGTACTATGCCGCCCGATTTCTCCTGATTGATAAAATGCTGTATAGGCAATGCCAGTCCGTTACTGAACTTCTTTTGATATCCCTTTTTCATGATTTGTGCTTTTGGTGCCGCTACAAAGATATTTATAAAAAGAAGTATTCCGGTTCCGTATTTTATGCTTTTAAATATTATTACTGTTATTACAGCAAGATAAAAAAATGTAAATAAGCCCGCCTTTAGCATTCCCGGTTGCGCAAAATTTCGTATATTTGTTTTGTGAAGAGAGGCACATCGCCTTTAAAGTATGAAAATCAAAAGGTATAATAAATAATTATATAGATAAAACCCCGATGTATATAGTTTCAAAACGGATGGAAATAGCCGGATGTCACAGGCTCAGTCTTCCCTATGAAAGCAGATGCACCCGTATGCATGGTCATAACTGGATTGTAACGGTGCATTGTAAGTCGAAGACCTTGAACAATGAAGGAATGGTTGTGGATTTCAAACATATAAAAGACAAGATACATTCATATCTCGATCATGGTAACTTTAACGAACTGCTGAATTTCAATCCTACAGCCGAGAATATAGCCAAGTGGATATGCGATAATGTTCCGTTGTGTTTCCGTGTGGACGTGGAAGAGAGCGGCAATAATAAGGCAACGTATATAAAAGATGATGAGGAGGAACGGATTTGAGGATAAACGAGATATTCTATTCTTTGCAGGGTGAGGGCTTTTTCACCGGCACTCCCGCTGTCTTCATACGATTCTTGGGATGCAATCTTGCATGTGATTTCTGCGATACCGTTCACGGGCGGTATTATGAAGCAACGCAGGAAGATATATTGGATACGATATCCGGGTATCCGTCAAGGCATGTCGTCATAACCGGAGGAGAACCGTCGTTGCAGCTTACCGATGAATTTGTGACTGCTCTTCATGAGCGTGGATATTTCGTTCAGGTTGAGACAAACGGCACGATACGGCTTCCCGACACTGTGGACTGGATCACCTGTTCGCCTAAAAACCGTGATGTTGTATATAATGAAGTCGACGAACTGAAAGTGGTATATATGGGGAAAGGGCAGGATATGACCCTTTATGACGGTATAAAAGCCTCTGTATATTGCCTGCAACCGTGCGATGTGAAGGATGAAAAGCGCAATGCCGTGATTGTTGCGGACACGATAGAATATATAAAGCAACATCCTAAATGGCGGCTTTCGTTGCAGACACATAAGATACTGGATGTAAGATGATGATAGAATCGGTTGCTTATTAGCGATTGATATATATAGATTTAATATTGAACAGCCAATTGGAATATGAGAAAAGTGCTTGTTTTTATAATGATTTCATGTTTTTCGTGCGCCGTTTCGGCACAGGAAAGTTCCGAGATATCTTCTTTTACGGACAATGCAGGTGTCTTGTATGATACGGAGAAGTTGTGCGACATCAGGCAAACATCATTTCCTGCATCTTCTTTCGACATGCCGGACAATGCCTTTATGTCGTATCATGGCGATTCTTTAGCCCTGCCACGGCTCAATATGTACGGACAGACTGCTATCAGTTCATATCCTTTTTACGGCTTGGGATATACGGACTGGAGCCTGCATAAAGGACTGAATGTGAATATCGGTGCATCGGTGTTTGCCACGTTCGGCAAGCATTCGCATTATAAAGGCGCAGGCTTCGGGCAGAATATATCGATGATGTATGCCATGCCCATAACAAACAAACTGTCGGTTGCACTTGGCGGATATTTTACGAATACGTCGTGGAGCCACGATTCTTATCGTGATGCGGGGCTTAATGCCGTTCTTGGATATAAATTCAACGAGCGTTGGGAGGCATACCTCTTTGCACAGAAGTCGCTTGTCAACAAACGCATGCCTCTTCCTCTCTATGATATAAACGGTTTGGGCGACCGTATAGGTGCTGCGGTGAAGTATAATTTCAGCCCTTCGTTCAGCATTCAGATGTCCGTATCGACATCTCAGTATGATTTGCCTATATATACCGACACCGGCTTTCCGCCGATGCGATGACATTGTTGGTTCCTGTAAATTAGTCCGTTACAACTTTCCTGTTGCCAATAGCAAAAGATAGGCAATGTCCAAAAGCGTATATATACCAAGGCTGCATTTATCGAACCGTCCCTTTTTGTTATGGCTCCTTGCAAGTATAAGCACGCTCAGTACGAGCGACAATATTATTAATCCGGTTGCAACGTACTTGATAATGTCATTGTCCAATGAGTTGCTTATTGTTACAATAAAAAGCGCAATGACGTTTAAATCTATTGTGTAATCCTCTATTGCCTTATACACATGCGGTTTCATAATGCCATAGATTATAAGTGAACATTGATATTTTTGTTTATACTGCAAATCTCGTTTATAAATCTATCTCTGTCCTTAGGGGAAATCATTACAGTCTCTTTGTTTTTTAGTTTCAGTCTGATTCTGTCAAGCGATATGGCGGGAGAGCTTTGCATGTCTTTTGTCTTGTTTACTTCGACAATGTCGTGTATGTCAATGGTTTTATTGATGAATATTCCGCAACGTATCGTCAGCATGTCTTCTTCAATTATGTATGCTGTTCCGTATATAATGTTAAGGAATATCAGGATGACGGTTAAATCTATGACAATTCCGAGCCATACAATCTCAGGAACAAACATCGGCACACTACTTATTGCAATGATACAAAATACAATAAGTATCAGACCGATGTCGATTTTAGATTTATATTTAGTCATATACTGTTAATACTGTTTGTCATAAGCTGTTGCTGTCATTAATGTAAAGTAAACTCAGCTACAGGTATATCATTCAGGTCTTTGTATGTTCTTATGAACGTTCCGTTTTCAAAAACATAGAATGAACCGAAGTCTCTTTCTTTTTCATTTGTTCCTGTGAGTTCATTATAAAAAAGTCTGTCTAGCTTCTGATAGTTGTCTGTTCCGTATGTCTCCGGGTCTATGGCAAGTGTCGGGATTGTATTTCCGTGTGCCAATGAAAGATTTTCGTATGTTCCTGCTATCAATATCAGGCTGTATCCTTTCTCTTTACAGATATGCTCTGCCTGTACGGGAGATACACATTGTTCGCTACGGCAAAAGGATAGATAACTGTATACTACAGCGTGCCTTACACTTTTAATATATTCTTTTACCTGTCCGGCATTCACTATATATGTGTTCCCGTCAGCAGTCAGTTGTCCTATATTGCCGTCAGGCTTCTTTACCTGTGACCGTTCTTCTTCAGATAGAGTATAATACCCCGTACTGTTTAACGATATACATGACGTTACGACATTAAGTATTATGACAATAAATATAGGCTTTTTCATAATGGCAACAGACTGTGTTTATAACCCTTGCTTCTTTAATATATCGCAGATTTCTTTCTTTATGCCGTCATTCATATTCCCTTTTCCTGCAATATATTCGCGCAATGATTTTAGGTTTACTTTCAATCCCTTGATGTATTCTTTAATGTCGCAGTCGGTCTTGTCTATCTGTATAATGTATATGTTCTCATATACGTTATCCGTTGAGTTGTATTCTTTGTTTTTGTCGCCTCCATTGCTCTTCATGCTTACCGTTGCATTTATCTTTAGCAGATTGTCTATGTACATTGTATTCTCCTGTGATGCGTAAGTAAGCTTTTCTTTGGCAGACTCTAACGTTGTTACAATCCCGAGTGTCTTTGTCGATATAGTGTCTTTGCCGGTAATATTGTCTATGGTCAGTTCTGTTGTGCCTTCTTTCATCGCTGTTGTTACCGGTACATATTTTGTGTTGATTGAGCGTGTACCCTCTGCCAATATTCTGTTTACAAGCTTCTTTGTCAAGTCCGGTGTTGCCGGACGACTGTTCTTGCTGTTCTTTTGCGACGCACTTTCTATTACATTACGTTTTATTCTTATCTTGTCTTTAATGTATGAGATATTGTATACCGCTATACATTCCGAACTATACAGTGGTGATGTGCCGTTTACATCTTGTGTGCGGCTTTCAAACGTAACGATGTTCAGTTCTTTATGATCTTCGATGTTGCCTCCTTTGTACAGAAAGGCGTTTCGGAAGTCAGCAACGGTATTGTTGTCCTTTTGCGATATTATCAACTGGGCTTGTGTTGCCTGAACTGTAATCAAAAGAAGGGTTAAGGAAATAAGATGCTTTTTCATAATTGTTTATAATAGATTGTTTGGATGTAAAATTAGTGATAATTCTCGTAAATATCTATTTCTGTTTCTTTAATGCAGCGTGATTTAACTTATATTATATATGATAGACCAATGTTAGTCCATTGTCAGGCAATATCTCTTTTGTACTTGTTTTCTTTTTTATGATATTGCCATCGAGCATCCATAACACCTCTATCGTTATTTTCTTGCTTTGTTGCTGTTTGTTTTCTAAATAGAAAATGGTTCTGATATCATCCGAAATGATATTTGTATGTACTTCCGCTTCATATTTGTTATTGGTGTCGTCCGGAATCAATGTATATGGTGACAGATGTTTCTCTTCATTGTGTATGAAAAACAAATCTTTTCCGGTGTCGGATATACCGGAAAATTCAATTTTTGATACAACTTCAACAGCTCCGCTTAAACGTATAATACAACCGTTTACTTGCTTTACAGCATGCTCATCATCATTACAAGAAGTGATGAGCATGCTGAACAGGATGATGAATAAGATATTCTTCATATCTTGTTAATATACAAAATCATATGGTAATATAATCTTTGCTCCATCCATTGGTAATACATACCAGACAGATGCTCCGGCTGCGTTATAAACTAAAGCAATTGTATAAAAAGACCACTTTATCTTTTTTACAGTTACATTACCGTTTTTTGTTTGAGTTGTTGTTTTAATAACACCTTCTTCTCTTGTTGTCCAATCAATGTATCCGCAAATTTCAGGTAAGTCAAAATCAACGTCTTTAGCTCCGTCGGGTAAAGTTATAGTTCCAGACGTTTCGTATATATCTGCAAAATATACTCCGGTTGGAACACCTTTAACATTGGAAATAACGACTTTTTGTCTGTCTAATATTTTCTTAGGTGTACCTTGAGCTGTTCCATCATGTTTATTTCCTGGTTGTATAGCATGAGTTGTTATATGGCTTTTAGTAATATATTCAACACTTAAGGTGTCTTCTATGTTTGAATAATTGGATATTGCTTTTGATTTATATGGAGTTTTTGATTTTAAAAGTTGAATAGTTTCTTTCTCTTCAATAATGCTATCAGTCTCATCTTGTGAACATGATATTAAAGGCATTGTAAAAACAATTGACATAATAAATGTCATAATCTTGAAATTCTTCATAAAAATAGTTTTTAGTTAATAATCATTCTTCTTCAAGTCTTCCCATAAAATACTTCTCATCGTAGAATATTTCTATGGTATATTTTTCATTGTCATATTCTTCCGGCACGAAAATAGTGTTTGATGATGGTGCAATTGTTATGGTATCATCATACATGATATTTCCGATATTGTCTTTAATAATAATATGTACATTATATATTAAAGAGTCAGAATCGATTGTTACGAAATCTCGTTCATTTGTTATGCTACTGATAGCAATGGGGTGAGGTGTTCCGCTGCTACCGCCTGTAAATATTCTTATGTCTTGTGCATTTGTTGATGTATGATACAAGACTAAGCCTAAAAATGTAAATATAAAATGTTTCATGTTATTTGTTTTGAATGCTCAAAGGTATAATAAAGGTCATTGTACACTAAGGAATTAATTGCGCAAAAGTATGCGTAATTAATTCCTTGGTGTATATTCTATTGCGCAAAATAGTGCGCATGATTTATAATGATGTTATAATGAGGATATTACATCATCCCAGTCTTTTGCAGATGTAACAGTTCCAAATTCTCCAAAAGCTCTCTTATAAAGCCTACGTCTTGTAGAATTAACTCCAGATGAACTTAAGTTCATAAAGTTTCCTATATCTGATAATGACAAGCCGCTTTTTAATAATAGACAAAATCGGTAGTCTTTAAGACTCATTTTGCATAACTTCGTGAGTTTATTGTTGAAGTTTGGATATAATATATTTATTGTTTTATCAAGTTCTTGCCATTCCTCATCTGTTAGTTTCTTCTTTTCATTAGGATTATTTATAATATGTTTTATGCGTATATATATATTGCTATCTTCCATTTTTGTTTTTATCGGTTGTATAAAATCTGATATATCCGAAATCTTTTCTATCAATAAATTGTATTTGTCGAGTTTAATTCTCTTCTTTACTTTTATAAATACGATTGTGTATGCAATAATCACAATTATAAATAAAATAAAGGATGACAAAATTATTATAGTTACAGTCTTATTACTATTCTCATGTTTCAGACGTATATTTTCTTTTTCTTTTAAGCTGTAATTGTATTGGTTGTTTTTTTGCATGACAACCTCAGTTGCAGTAATAAGATTTACAGAGTCAGTATATATGTGGTATTGTTCCAAATGATGAAATGCTTTTTGCTGCTGATTGTTTATTATAAAATATTTAGCGAGTTCCTTGTGTGCTTGTTGTTTTGTTTGTATATTGCCGCAAGAAATCAATTCTTTATAATATGTAATAGCGGTATCTGTATATCCAAGTCCCATATAAGTACGTGCAGCGATAGATAATATACTGTTTTTATTATAATATCCTTTATAGGCAAGTACATATTCTATAAGATTTCTTGCTTGTATATATTTTCCTTCTATTGAATACATGTTGGCTTTTTGTGAGCATACATCAATTTCAAGGTTTTTGTTCTTCTGCTTCTTTGCAAGTATCAAGGCTTTATCTATATAAAGAAAGGCACTGTCTTTCTTGTTCTTGTCGAAATATGCACAGGCAATATCTCTCAGTGTGTATATGCACGATGCGGTGTCTCCTGAGGCTACATAGCACGAGTCGGCTTTCAAGAACATTTTAAGGGCGTTGCCGTCCAGCCATTGCGATGCGTATATGTATCCCAATTGGTTGTACGTCCTGCCTTTGAGGTTTGTTTCACTTTCAGGTATAATGTCGAGAACCTTCATGTAATAGTCCATGGCTTGTGGCATGTCGTTCATGGACTGATACACTTTTCCTGCATAGTAGTATGCCTGTGTGAGCATATTTATGTCATTGTCATGCTCTTCATAATACTCCACGACAGGGCGTATAAGGCTGTCTGATGTGAATTTGTTAAACGAATAGACATCAGATTTCACCTTAATCAGCTTCCAGCGTATTTGTTCTTCTTCGCTGCCTGTTGTAACGGAGTCTTTTATCCGCTCGAGTATTGCCGTTGCTTTCTGTGCGTCGACGCCGGTAAGGCTGTCGGCTGTGTCAAGTTGTTTCCGGTAATGATTGCCTTTGCATGCAACGCCGGAGATAGTAATGATTGCGGCTATGACTATGTATGCTGCGATATTACATGCCTTTTTGACAGTTATTGCAGATAGATATATATTACGATTTGTTGTCATACGTGTTGTTTGACTGCTATTAAGTAGATGTTCAAAATTAAACGTACATATATTAATCGGTAGATGCTATTATTACTTTATCATTATCTTGCACGCTCTTTCGGGCTGTTTTCTCATGTCTCATCGGTCGTGTAGCCCGCTACACTCCCTCTTCGGACATAAAAAAACATCACCAAAATAACGTACAATATAATAATAATTAATTTCTAACATCTACTTATAATAATAACGAGATGCTTCATGTTTTATTATTACATGTCCGGTAGGTCTATTCCTTCAGTTTCAACCTCAGGCTGTTCAGCACCACGCTGATGCTCGAGAAAGCCATTAGGGCACTTGCCCACATTGGTGTTATCTGCCAGTCTGTGCCGAAAAGACGGGGGATGCCTGCTGCCAACGGTATACAGACGATGTTGTATATGAATGCCCAGAAAAGGTTCTGGCGTATCATGCCGATGGTTCTGCGCGACAGTCTTATGGCTTCGGGTATGCGGCGCAGGTCCGTTCCCATGAGTGTCATCTGTGCAACGTCCATCGCTATGTCCGTTCCCTTGCCCATAGCGATGCTTACATCTGCCGTTGCGAGCGCCTGAGTGTCGTTTATGCCGTCGCCAACCATTGCCACATGCCTGCCTTCGCGTTGCAACGTGCGCACCAGCTCTTCCTTGTCGCCGGGAAGAACCTTGCTGCGATAGTTGCTTATCCCTGCCTTTTCCGCCCAGTAAGCCGCCGCCTTGTCGTTGTCTCCGCTCATCATATATACCTCTATGCCCTCTGCTTTAAGCATCTCTATAGCCTCTCTTGCATGCGGTTTGAGGGTTTCCCGCTCCTCGGGAGCCATGTCTGCGGCTTTTGTAAAGTCGGCATCCTTGTTGGGTATGGTAAGTGTTCCGGTCTTGTCTATGACAAGCGCGTCCGTGCATCTTATGCTTTCGAGCGCCGTGGCGTCCTTTATCAGTATGTTTTTGCGTGCCGCCTTGCCTATGCCTACCATTAGTGCCGTGGGCGTGGCAAGTCCCAATGCGCACGGGCATGCTATCACAAGCACCGATACTGCCGACATAATGGCGCGCGGCATAGCCTCTTCGCCTCCTGCTGCAATCCATACTACGAAGGTAAGCAGCGATATGACAAGTATCGTTGGCACGAACACTGCCGCTATCCTGTCGGTTATGCGCTGTACGGGCGCCTTGCTGCCCTGCGCTTCCTGCACGGTCTTTATTATCTGTGCCAGCATTGTCGCGCTGCCCACCTCTTCTGCGCCGAACAACACACGCCCCTGGCGTACGATTGTACCGGCATAAACCTTGTCGCCGGCACATCTCTTTGCCGGCAGAGGCTCGCCGTTTATCGTGCTTTCGTCGATGTATGCCGTGCCCTCCTTTACCGTTCCGTCCACGGGCACCTTGTCTCCACCGTTCACTTCGATGATGTCTCCTCTCATAAGTGCGGCTATCGGCACGTCTTCCGCCTGCCCGTTGCTCACCACCCGTGCCGTTTTGGGCGCAAGTCCCATGAGAGCCTTTATCGCCGATGCCGTACCTTTCTTTGCTTTCTCTTCGAGCAGTCTGCCGGTGAGCACAAAGGTTATTATCATTATCGAGGCGTCGAAATACGTGTGGCTTTCCATTCCGTGCCCTTTCCATGTCTCCTCGCCATAGAATGTGTTGAACACGCTGAACAGAAACGCGATGCTCGTGCTCATGGCTACGAGCGTATCCATGTTTGCCGACCCGTGCATGAGCTGTCGCCATGCGTTGATGTAAAACCGGCTTCCGCTATAAACCATGTTCGCAAGGGCGATGACAAGCATCGTGATGTTGGCTGCCATGACGTTTTCTATGGATACGGCACCCATGGAAACGCACATTGCGGCGATGGCGAGCAGCCACGACACCGCAGCCTTTTTCAGCATACTGCGGTATGCCTTGCGCTCTATCGCGTCTACGGACACCTGTTCGTCGGTTATCATGTCATAGCCCGCCTTAGCCAGTTCTTCTTTCATAGCCCGGAGATTTGTTGCTTTCGGGTCGTAGTATATCGTGACCGTGCGTGCCGCGAAGTTTACCTCCGCCTTTTCCACGCCGTCCATTCCGTTCAGTTTCCGTTCCACCGTAGCGGCGCATCCTGCACACATCATGCCCGTAACGGGTATCACTTTGCTTTCCATTCCTTCTTTTTAAGTGTAAAGGTAATGATTTCTTCTGAACGTTACAAATTTTATTGGAATATGAAGGTAGGAGGAGATAATGGGAGGTAGGGGCTGTTTGTATGAAGATAAAAGGAGATATGGGACGATATGTGGTGGGACGCTTATATGAAGATAAAAGGAGTTAAAGGAAGATATGTGGCTGACGCCACGGGAGATAAAGGACAATAGTCTTATAAGGGTGTGGGCTTTGCGGCTCTATTATAAATTATAATGGGTATGTCCTGCGGCTTCGGATGCTCCGGGGAGCATCCCTACTTGGCACAGACACCTGCATCAACAAACTTTTGTAGGCATTCCCAATTATAAATCATGAATTATCAATTATTAATTATATTGCGTTTTCTCCTTTCTTTTTGATTTTTCATAACTCCGAAATACTGCGATGTTCATAAAAAGAAGCTGTTTGGACAGAAATAACGCCAAAATTCGTGTGCAGGTATAACGCGCTTGATATCAATGTATTACGTGTAAAAGTGAGGAAATGTGCATCGTTTGTGATTAGAAAGTTGCCTGATTACTATGTGAAAGTTGCCTGATTACGTTCCAAAAGCAGCCCTTTTACACTGCTAAATGCGGCATTTAAGACCATAAAAGCACGTGTTTTATCCTCTTTTGCACGTGATATTGGGGAGAAAAGCACGTGCGTTTATCAAAAAACGCACGCCTTTTCGTCATTCATGATTACTCTTAACAACTTTTAAGACGTAGAACGCAACTTTTTGATAACGGTTTTGAAATGACAAAATGATATGAGAATACAATTTATAGTTGACAATTGATAATTGATAATTTACAACTGGGATTATCAGAATTTCACTTTTCCACCCTGACAACCCTTATGCCCGGCATCGTCTTTCTTCTCTGTAGATATTGATAAAGCGTCAAAGGCTCTTCCACCACCTTGTGGCGTATGCTCGAAGCGTTGAGCATGTGCAGACCGTCGCTGTGCCACACGGCTATGCCTATGTGCTGCGTGTCAAGTCCTTTTATGCTTGTTGTCGTCGCTATTATGTCGCCGTCGTGTATTGTCCGGCGGAGCAGTCGGGTGTTCTTTACTTCCGATTTCGGTATATATCTGTATCTTTTCCCAGTCAGTTCTTTCTCGGTATTGCGTATCTTTGCAATGTATGAAGGGTTGAGATGCAGCATCCTGTAGCTCGACACGTGCGATGTCATATAATTGATATCGAGTGTCTGCACTGCTGTGAATGGCGGTGCGGGCGACTGTATCTCATGGCAAAGCCCTTTCCGTGTGTTATGTTCAATCCACGATGTGAAGTAGTGCAGGCGGTCGGTGTAGTGAGGTTGTTTTCCTTTTGCATAGCGTATCAGGGCTATTTTGTCGCAGAAATCCTTGAATGTGGTCTTGTTTTCTTTCATGCAGAGCGTCAGGGCGAGCACGTTTTCAACGTATGTCGTACAGTCGAGTTGCCGCAGGTTTATTATCAGATGTTCCGTGTCGTTTACCTCAAGCGTGTGAGCCACGTAGGGCAGTCCGAGCATCCGGCGTGCAAAGAACACCATGTGGTTTGTGCCGTCGGGCTGTCTTTTCGCCTCAGCGAACAGTTTCATTACATATATGCTGTCTTCTTTTTCGTATTGTACGGCTGCCCTTGCCGTGGCAAAAGAGAACAATATCAGTATTGACAATAATGTTGTTTTCATCTTAATAAGAATTGATTTATGACATCTGCTTATGCTTTTATTTCTTTCCGAAGTTCATTCCTACATATATGTTCAGCGATCCGAACATGCTGTTGGTTGAAAACTGACTTTTATGATAGTTGTATGAATGCAATATCGTGCTTGCTCCGGCATACCATTTCGTATTGTTCCACACCAGACCGAAACGTCCGATGCCGTCGATGTTTATGTCGTCGAAGTTAAAGTCGCGCAGGAAAAAGTTGTTTTTGTCAATGCGGTCTCCGTCACTCTTCTTGTATGCTAAGCCGACAGACAGCGATGCGGAGAACAGAAAGTTGCGTGCAAACACCCAGTTGTAAGCATAGCCGCCCGATATTGAATACGATGTATAGCGCACATTGTTGAACATAAGACCGTTGTCGAGCTTAATGTCTTCGCCCGTATAATCAGGATTGTTGTTCAGATTTTCCGTTATCACCCGTTCAAGTTCCTTGTGGTCCAGACTTATGTCGTGCGTCATGTAGCCTATGCCGAGCAGGGGAGAGCCGCAACTGCGCTTCTGACATGTGCTTTGACTGAATGCCGCCGGATAGGAGAACTTGCGGTGATTGAGGATATAGTACAGGTCAAACCCCTTGATTTTTACACTAAGTCCGGAGAAGGGAATGCCTTTCAGTATCTTTTCATCCATACCGTTGCCCAAATCAGCTTTACGTATGCGGTAGTCGTTGCCCGTTTTGCGGTAATACAGGTCTATGCCGATAAGCGAACTGTAAAGGCTTAGGTCAAGTTCTTTCTTGTTTTCGCTGTGGTCGAACTTGCTTATATCAACCGTATAGCCGAGAAACACCCAGCGCCAGCCAACGTATGGACCGATTTTTACAGTGGGGCGCGGGGCAAAGGTAACCGATTGCCCCGATTTGCTGTTTATTTTATATTCCTCGTATGTAGTGGTGTTTTGCAGCATTACGGTGTAATTATAATGCTGAGGCTCGATGTAATTGGTGTCTATCTTGTTGAAGTCTCTGAAAACGCCTGTAAAAACTCGTCCTATTCTTCGGAATATGGTGTTTTTCTTTACCTTTACGCATGTATCTGCCTGTATCGGTTGGTTTTCAGCCTGCATGGCAAATGCAGGCAGGAACATCAGTAGTATGACAGCCGGATAGCGCATGGGCACTTTAGAATTTACCAAGTATACGGTCCATTACCCAGTTTACCGGCGTTGCTGATATGCTTGTACACGAGCAGGTGCCTATGCCCTGCAGATGTTCCACCACCGATTTTATCATTGGCAGCTGTACATACTGCGGGTTGGGAATGGTAAGCCTGACAGTGCCTTCGCTGGTGATGAGCGTTATAGGCTCGTATGTAAAGACCGAAAAACGCAGCATGCCTTTATCACCTATTATTTCTATGCGGTCTTCCTTGGCAGACTGGTGTCCGACAAAGCACCATGAACCGCTTCCCGGCAGTCCGTTTTCAAACTTGAAACATGCGCTTACGCTGTCTTCCGCCTTGTATAGTCCGGCACGGTTGGCACACATCCCGTCTGCCTCTATTATCACTCCGAACATTTCCTGAAGCAGATCAAGCTGGTGCGGGGCAAGGTCGTAGAAGTATCCGCCGCCTGCAATATCCGGTTGAACACGCCATGGAAGAGAGTCCGAATTATAGTCCAAGTCACGCGGAGGGCATGAAAAGCGTATCTGTACATTGATGATTTTCCCTATTTTCCCTTCGCTTACAATATCCTTTACACGCTGGAAATAAGGAAGACATCGGCGGTAATATGCTACAAAACACGGTATTCCTGTCTGCTCGCTTACCCTGTTTATGCGTGCGCAGTCGTCGTAGCTGGCAGCAAGCGGCTTCTCTATATAAACCGGTTTGCCTGCATACATCGCCATTATGGCAAACGTGGCATGGCTCGACGGCGGTGTGGCAATATATATGGCATTCATGTCCGGGTCGTCCACAAGTTCCTGTGCGTCGGTATACCATTTGCTTATGTGGTGTTTCTCTGCATACGAACGGGCTTTTTTCTCGCTCCTGCTCATGACAGCTACAATCTGTGAACCTTCTATTTCGTTAAAAGCCGGACCGGATTTCTTTTCGGTAACCTCTCCACAACCGATGAATCCCCAGTTTATCTGTTTCATATAATGCTGTATATAGTTGATGTATATATATGCAAAGTTACTAATTTTTATTAATAATATAAGTGTTGTATTTCAATAATTATTACCTTTGCATATATATAATTAATGTGAAAATGGAATTAAAACAAGTCCCCGTTTATAAAAATCATGGTTACAGAGCGTGCATCTCTGCGGCGTTCTCTTTCTTTTGCGATAATATCAAAACTCTTCTGTCCCGTACCTGGATGTATGCCGCAGTCTTTTCTTTGCTTTTAAGCATCTTCTGCACATTGGCGTCATCACCGCAGCGTCTTTATTCCATGATGATTGAAAATCCTTATATCGTTATAGGCATTGCGGGTGTTATGTTGGTGTTCTTTGCAGCACAACTCATATTCCATTCAAGTATAACATCGTTACTCACCCGTCGTCCGGTTATGTGGAACATTCTGCGGAATTTAAAGGCGGTTGCTTCCGTATGTGCGGTTGCCATGTGTGTGTGCGCGATATTGATGACAGTGGTATTCTTTACTGCAAAGCATTATTTTAATGACGGTCATATATATATGGCTGCAGCTGTTGGCGTTGGTATTATACTGCTGTTGCTTCTGATTTTTATCCTGCCGTTTGTCTATGGCATGATGAAATATATAATGGAACCGGATGCAACCCTGCGGCAGATGTTTACAAAGTCTTATGTTGCGGGTCTGAAACATTGGGGATTTATTTTTGCCGTTCTTACAACCGTAGCAATTTTTGTATATGTATCAAGTCATGCCGTTTTGCTTCCGGCACTGATATTGTCGTATGCCGGCAATGTTTCCGAAGCCGGTGTGATGGAGTATGGTGACGCCTCCGGGCTTCCCGCATATTTCCCTTACGTGTTTTTTATAATATATTTTATAACATCTTTCATATCACTGTATATCAATACTATAATAATATTCGCTGCATATTATATATATGGCAGTGTGAATGTACGTGAAGAGATGACAAGGACAAAAGGCATAAAGGCATGAAACAGCAAAGGATACTTTTTATAGACCGCGACGGGACACTTGTTGAAGAGCCGGAAGACGAGCAGGTTGATGCTCTTGAGAAGGTGAAGTTTGTAAAAGGTGTTTTCAGAAACCTTGGATTTATACGCGAACAACTCGACTTCCGTTTCGTTATGGTCAGCAATCAGGACGGACTTGGCACTCCGTCTTTTCCAACAGAAACGTTCCTGCCGGCACATAACTTCATACTCAACACACTTGAAGGCGAGGGTATAACATTTGACGACATTCTGATAGACTGTCATTTTCCCGACGACAATCATCCTGACCGTAAGCCTGGTGTCGGCATGCTTGGCGGTTATATAGGCAATCCGGCGTATGACATAGCCGGAAGTTATGTCATCGGTGACCGTGAAACCGACCGCCGGTTGGCAGAGAATATAGGTTGCAAGGCTCTGATACTCGGACAGGACGGCATGACATGGGACAAAATATCGGAAATACTTTTCTCCGGAGAGCGCGTTGCTGAAATAAAACGTACGACAAAAGAAACAGACATATACGTTAAGATAAATCTTGACGGGCATGGTCAGTGTGACATCTCAACCGGACTTGGCTTTTTTGACCACATGCTGGAGCAGATTGGCAGGCACGGAATGGTAGACCTTACAGTAAATACCCGTGGGGATCTTCATGTGGACGAGCATCATACAATAGAAGATACGGCAATAGCATTGGGTGAATGTATTCTGAAAGCACTTGGAGACAAGCGCGGAATTGAGCGCTACGGATATAGTCTTCCTATGGACGATTGTCTGTGTAGCGTTGCTCTTGACTTTGGCGGGCGTCCGTGGTTGGTGTGGGACGCAGAGTTTAAACGTGATATGATAGGTGATATGCCCACAGAGATGTTCTTCCATTTCTTCAAGAGTCTGAGTGATTCGGCAAGGATGAACCTTAATGTTTCGGCACGTGGTGGCAACGAACATCATAAGATTGAAGGTATATTCAAAGCTCTTGCACGTTCAATAAAGATGGCTGTGAGACGTGATATATATCATTATGAACTGCCCTCCACAAAGGACATGCTGTGATTTAGCGTAAAATAAAAATACCTGCTGCCCGCATTCAGGATGTTCAATTGGTTACATCTTACTGCGGGCAGCAGGCATTTTTATATCATGTATTAATGATTCTGTGTCTTATATGTTCGTTTGTCAGAAGTCTTCATCATCCGTGACGCCTTCCGCCGCAAGACTTAGTTCGTCCGGATCTTCCTCTATGGTTGTACGATAGCTCTCTTCTGTCAGCTTGTCCTCATCAAACATGTCGTCGTCATCGTCTGTATTGCTGTAGCTGTCTTCAATTTCCGGTAAATCTTCATCATCGTCATTCTCGCCCGGTTCTTTCGGTTCCTGGATGTCGGATGTGGCATGAAGTTTTTCCGCAGTAGGCTTCAGCTTGGCAAATATAGCCTCTATCCATGAGCCTTTTTCTATTTCGAGTACCTCAAAACCGTCTGCAACCTTCTTTTCGTACATGCCTCCCGGTTTGTGAAGGCGGTCTTTGGGCAGTGTGGTGGTGCTGATGTCAAATCCACTCTGTATGATGTCCTGTATGCTTTGTGACAGAGAGTCCCAGCCGCCACCGAAGTTCCGCTCGAGTACCTCAATGAGTTTTGCGGCGGAAATGTGGCGTATGTTTTCGTATGTGAGGTCTGTAACCCTCATTATCAGTTTTTTCTTTATCGCCCAAATCAGCTTGTTGTTTTCGTCAAGCCTTATCTGTGTAACCTTAAAATCACGGTTTTCGTATTTCTGTATCACCTCGGGCTTATCTATTTTTATCTCTTCCAGATCAAATGCACTTCTTATTATTACTGCATAATGGTTGATATTATCTTTCAGATCGGCATCCTTTTCAGCTGCTTCCAACATTCTGAAGATGTCATTCTCCTGTAAATCCCAGACATTGCTTTTGCTCAATGTCTTTAATGTGAGTGATTTTTTTCCTGTTTCTTTCATATATATTATGGTTGTTTTTTTATTTGTTTTTTCAATCTCTGTCATCCAAAACCCTGAACTTGTTGCGGAAATCATGAAGGCTTTCCAAGTCTATTTCCGCCGTTATCGTCTGTTCCGCATTGCCGTTGCATTGTGCTACAGCCCTGCCGTAGGCATCAATGATTGCGCTTCCTCCTGCATATTTACAGTTGCCGTCGGTACCGGTGCGGTTGGCGGCAAGTACATAACACTGGTTTTCTATAGCCCTTGCACGCAACAATATCTGCCATGCGTCTTGGCGTGATGCGGGCCAATTGGCTGCCAATATTATGGCATCGTAGTCACCTTTGTAACGCAACCATGACGGAAAGCGCAGGTCGTAGCATGTGGCAAGTAAGAATTTGAAACCCTTATACACGGCGACGGTTCTCTTCGTGCCTGCCGTAAAATGTATGTTCTCACCGCCATGTCCGAACAAGTGGTGCTTGTCATAGTGACTGACGCTAAGATCCGGATGTACAAAATAGTGCCTGTTAAACCATTTCCCGTCATACGTCCGTGTGGCAACAGTTCCGCATACGGCACAATTACCATGTGCGGCAAACTCCTTCATCCAATCGAGTGAATATCCGGTATCACCGTATTCCGTCATGTCATCGGGATTTGTAACAAATCCTGTGTTCCACATTTCAGGCAGTATGTATAAGTCTGATTTTGGAGCATTTAATATAAGACGCTCTGCATTCTTTCTGTTAAGTTCTGGCTGTGCCCATGCTATGTCTGTCTGAAGTATGGTTACTTTCATTACCTAAAGTGTTATCTTATGATTACAATGCCTATTGCAAAATTAATACATTATCTTCTATCCACAAGTTTTTGGCATGTATTTTTTGTTTAAATGCGATATATTTCCTAATTTTGCATAAGATATGGCTCAACCTCTTGCTGAAAGAATGAGACCCCAAACGCTTGATCAGTATATCGGACAGAAACATCTGGTGGGCGAGGGTGCCGTACTGCGTAGGATGATTAATGCAGGACGCATATCGTCCTTTATTCTTTGGGGACCGCCGGGAGTTGGCAAAACCACGCTGGCGCAGATTATTTCAAAGAAACTCGATGTGCCGTTCTATACGCTGAGTGCCGTTACAAGCGGTGTAAAGGATGTGCGCGATGTCATAGAAAAGGCGAAGAACAGCAAGTTCTTCAGTCAGTCAAGTCCTATACTTTTTATCGATGAGATACACCGTTTCAGCAAGAACCAGCAGGATTCTCTGCTCGGTGCCGTTGAAAGGGGTATCGTAACGCTTATCGGAGCCACAACGGAAAATCCTTCGTTTGAGGTGATACGCCCCTTATTGTCGCGTTGCCAGCTGTATGTGTTGAAGTCTTTGGAGAAACAGGATCTTCTGGATTTGCTAGACCGTGCGGTTAAAGAGGATGTGGAACTTAAAGCCTGTAATATCGTAATAAAGGAATATGACGCCATTCTGAGATACAGTGGAGGAGACGCACGCAAGCTTCTTAACATACTTGAACTGGTTGTTGAGGCTCTTAAAGGGACCGGAGATGTGATAACAATTACAGACGACTCCGTGGTGGAATGCCTTCAGCAAAATCCTTTGAGTTATGATAAGGACGGCGAGATGCACTATGATATCGTGTCGGCATTTATAAAGAGCATACGCGGTTCCGACCCCGATGCGGCGCTTTATTGGATGGCACGCATGATAGAAGGCGGTGAAGACCCGCAGTTTATAGCGCGAAGACTCGTGATAAGTGCGTCGGAAGACATCGGACTTGCCAATCCTAATGCACTGCTTATGGCAAACGCTGCATTTGACGCAGTGATGAAAATAGGGTGGCCCGAGGGACGTATACCGTTGGCAGAGGCGGCTGTATATCTTGCGGCAAGCCCTAAAAGCAATTCGGCATACATGGGTATCGCCAATGCACTCGATGCGGTCAAGAGGACGGGAAACCTGCCTGTGCCGCTGCATCTGCGCAATGCGCCTACAAAACTCATGGCGCAGTTGGGTTATAGTGACGGATACAAGTACTCTCACGATTATCCCGGAAACTTTGTGCAGCAGCAGTTTATGCCCGACGGGCTTACGGAAGAGCGTATATGGCACGCTCAACACACACCGGGAGAGGAAAAGCTGTACCAACGCATGGTGCAGTGTTGGGGAGACAGATTTAAAGACAAGCAGAAATGAATATAGTTGTATTGGACGGTCATTGCGTAAATCCCGGCGATTTGTCGTGGGACGCTTTGAGACAGTTGGGCAATCTGACGGTTTACGACCGGACGTGTATCGACGATGTGGTGAGCCGTGCCGGAGATGCAGATGTGGTGCTTACCAATAAGGTTCCTTTAAGGGCGGCTCAGATACAGGCATTGCCAAAGCTCAAATATATCGGTGCTATGTCTACCGGAGTGAATATAATAGATGTAGACGAGGCCGGGCGACGGGGTATAATTGTCACAAACATACCGGCATACAGCACGGAGAGCGTTGCCCAGATGACGTTTGCCCATATACTCAATATCACCAACCGTATAGGGATATATGCCGACATGAACCGCAAAGGGCGTTGGTCGGGCTGTGAAGATTTCTGCTATTGGAACACTTCCCTTGCCGAACTGTCGGGCAAGACGCTCGGTATTGTGGGACTTGGCAATATAGGAATGAAGGTCGCGACAATAGCCTTGGCTTTTGGAATGGATGTGGTTGCATATACAAGTAAAGGTGCGGACGCTCTTCCGTGCCATGTCCGCAAGGCAACATTAGACGGACTGTTGGACGCAAGCGACATCATCACGCTTCATTGTCCGTTGACCGATGCCACCCGAGGCATGATAAACAAGGACACGATAAGCAGGATGAAGCACGGGGCTATACTTATAAACACGGGCAGAGGACCGCTCGTGAACGAGGCGGATGTGGCTGTTGCACTGCGCAGCGGACAGCTTGGCGGTTATGGCGCGGATGTTATGTGCAAGGAACCGCCGGCTGCGGACAATCCGCTTTTTGCCGAATCAAATGTTTTTATAACCCCTCACATCGCATGGGCGACGCCGGAAGCAAGGGCAAGACTTATGGATACGCTTGCAAGTAACTTGAGGTCATTTATCGAAGGAACGCCTGTCAATGTCATAAACAGATGAATACAATACTCATAATAATAGAGTTTCTTGGTACATTTGCCTTTGCCATATCCGGAATACGAATGGCTGCAGCCAAGCATTTCGATTGGTTCGGCGGTTATGTTGTCGGTCTTGCCACGGCCATAGGCGGCGGAACGATACGCGATGTGATGCTCGGGCTTACCCCGTTCTGGATGACAAAGTCCATATATATAATATGTACGGCTGCGGCGCTGATGCTTGTTATTTTGTTTAAGAAACGTCTTACGCAATTGCATAACACGTGGTTTCTTTTCGATACCCTCGGTCTTGCCCTGTTCACCATCGCCGGAATACAGAAGTCTCTTTATGCCGGATTTCCTTTTTGGGTGGCAATAATAATGGGCTGTATCACTGGTGCTGCAGGCGGAGTTATACGTGATGTGCTTATAAACGAAGTCCCTTTGATATTCAGAAAAGAGATTTATGCCATCGCATGTCTTATCGGCGGTGTCGTATATCAGCTCTGTTCATTGCTTGGTTTCAATCTTGAAATAGCATCCCTGTTCAGCTTTATATCGGTTGTAGTGGTAAGAATATTGGCAGTGAAGTACAAGATATCATTGCCTGTGCTTAACGAAGACGATGTTTCAGAGGGTGAGAAATGAGTAAGGATATTTACAGGACAAATAAAAAGAGTATATTGATATGAAATCAAAGAGATTTATACTTGTGTTTTTATCATTGCTTTTCTTTGCATCTTTGTTTGCGGAAAGCAGTAAGAGTGTGCCCGCTGTCACTATGGTTTCTTACGAACAGGCATGGCTGGATCATAAGGGTACATTGGCGTTGAGAAATAATTTGAGTGAAGACATTCATAATATTGTATTTCAGATAATATATATGGATATATCCGGCAATGCTCTTGACTATGAGGAATTTTCAAAAGATGTGGACATTGCGCCGGGCATGACAAGGAAAATAGATATTCCTGCTTATGAACACGGGCGTCATTATCATTATTATAAGACAAAGGATGAATTTGATAATCCGGCATTTAAGATAAAGTTCAAACTGAAGTCGTATAATGAAAATAAGGTTGCCAATGCATCGATGGCAAATGATGTGCCGGATGTAGATGATGATATTTCCGGTATGGATGGCACTTTTTCAGATTTGGACGAAGACAATGGTTTACCGAAAATCTTATCTCCTGATACGGGATTGATTGTATTAATGCTCTTCATCGTGTTCTTTGTGATAGCACTGAGCGTAGGATTGTATGTTTTAGTGGCTGTTATGGCTCAGCGGAGAAACCGCAGCGTTGTCGCATGGATACTTATAAGTCTGATTGCAACCCCTCTATTAAGTATCATTATCCTCTTGTTTATAGGTAATGATAATAACGCCGAACCGTTGTAAAACATCTCTTAAAAAATGGCCTGTGTAAGACCTTGGTAATCAGTATGATACCTTTAGCCCTCAAAAAGCATAGGTTTAGCATCCTTAAACCTATGCTTTTTGAGGGCTAAAGCTATGCTTTTTGAAGACGAAAGATGTGCCTTTTTTAGAAAAAGGCTTGTTTTTTATTTGGTTGTTGCCCGATAACTTTATGGGTTTTGTTCATCGGTCTTGCTTTGTTGAGCATTTTATTATAAATTCAACACATTATTAATATATATGTAACATCAATGTTGAATTTAATTCTTACTTTTGCAGTGCAATAAGAAGTTTTAGTTTTTAGTATGTTTAGATGTTATTTATTGGTATTGTTAATGGTGTATTCAGTATTGCCTTTATGTGCACAGAGTACAGATGGAGATGTTGACAGAACACCGCAGATACACGGTACGCTTCGTGGTAAGTATGAATATCAGACGGAAGACGATAAAGGGCGTTTTGAAGTTCGTAATGCACGTGTGAGCGTATCAGGTAAGGTTATAGAAGCGCTGGAGTATAAGGCGGAGGTCGACTTGTGCGATGAAGGCAAGATAAAGATGCTTGACGCATACGCGCGCCTGAAGCCCGTTACGGGACTTAGCTTTACGATAGGGCAGATGCGTGTGCCTTTTACCATAGACGCTCATCGCGCTCCGCATACCCAGTATTTTGCAAACCGTTCGTTTATAGCCAAGCAGGTGGGCAATGTGCGTGATGTGGGATGTATATTGGGGTATAGGTTTAATGTAGGCATTCCCATTGTGTTGGAAGCCGGACTCTTTAATGGCTCCGGGCTTACCGAGCAGAAAGACTATTGGACAAACAGCGTTAACTATTCGGCAAAAGCACAGATTATGTTGCCGCAAGGCTTCAATATAACATTAAGTACGCAGAAGATAAAGCCGGACAATGTGGCTGTATCACTGTATGATATAGGAACTTTTTATCACGGACACGGTTGGCATGTGGAGGCAGAATATCTGCTGAAACATTATTCGGACGATGCTTTCAGGAACGTATCGGCATTCAACGCTTTCGTAAATTATGACATTCCTTTGCGTAAATGCTTTTTTAGAAAGGTGTCTCCATTGTTGCGTTATGATTATACAGGTGACCATAGTGACGGCAAACGGTATCTTGACGGGGGTGTAAGTGAAGATGGTGAACTTATAATAAACGATTACAGGCGCTCACGCATTACGGGAGGAGTTACCTTAAGTCTGGCTCAGCCTTTTATATCCGACATAAGAATAAACTATGAAAAGTATTTTTACAGGGAGGGGGCTGTTCCTAAAACATCGGAAAAAGACAAGATCGTGATTGAATTCATGACTCGTTTTTAGATATATAATAAGAATAAAGAAAGCAGGCGCACGGTCTATTGTGAAAGATGCAATGCCTGCTTTCCTTGTTTTTTGTCATTTACAATGGCTAAATATTGACTTTTTCATATTTAAACGTTGGATTTTCTTTCATTTTGTTTGTTGTTTTAAATAAATATATATACCTTTGCAACCATATAAGGACAAAATATTTCAATAAGTATATTATTATAATAAGTGGTTAAGTAAAAAGATTTATTATGAATGCAGTAAAAGTTGTTGAGACACTCAAGCAGAGATTTCCTAATGAACCGGAATATATACAGGCGGTGACTCAGGTTTTGGGAACTATTGAAGAGGAGTATAACAAGCATCCGGAGTTTGACAGGGCAAACCTTATAGAGCGCCTTTGTATTCCCGACCGTGTAATAGAGTTCCGTGTTTCATGGGTGGACGACAAGGGTAACGTGCAGACAAACATGGGATATCGCGTACAGCATAACAATGTTATCGGACCGTATAAGGGCGGTCTTCGTTTTCATAAGTCCGTGAATCTTGGTATACTTAAGTTCCTTGCCTTTGAGCAGACATTCAAAAATTCTCTTACAACATTGCCTATGGGAGGCGGTAAAGGTGGTTCAGACTTTTCTCCCCGTGGAAAGAGTGATGCTGAGGTTATGCGTTTCTGCCAGGCATTCATGACAGAACTATACAGGCATATAGGACCGGACGAGGACGTGCCTGCCGGAGACATTGGCGTAGGAGGACGTGAAGTTGCATATATGTTCGGTATGTATAAGAAACTTACTCATCAGTGGAACGGTATACTTACAGGTAAGGGACTGGAGTTTGGCGGTTCGCTTATACGTCCGGAGGCAACGGGATACGGAAACGTTTACTTCCTGGTGAACATGCTTAAGACACGCAATATCGATATAAAGGGAAAGACTGTCCTTGTGAGTGGTTCGGGAAATGTGGCACAGTATACCATTGAAAAGTGTATAGAACTGGGTGCAAAGGTTGTGACATGTTCGGACTCTGACGGATATATATACGATCCGGACGGAATAACCCGCGAGAAGCTCGACTACATCATGGAACTGAAAAACATCGAACGCGGACGTATACGTGAATATGCAGAGGAATACGGTGTCAAGTATGTTGAGGGAGCAAAGCCGTGGTTTGAAAAGGCTGATATCGCACTTCCTTCGGCTACACAGAATGAAATCAACGAGGAGGCGGCAAAGGCTCTTGTTGCGAATGGCGTGATTGCCGTGAGCGAAGGTGCAAACATGCCGACCACACCTGAGGCAATAAAGGTATTTCAGGATGCCAAAATACTTTATTCACCAGGAAAGGCGGCCAATGCTGGTGGCGTAGCGGTGTCAGGTTTGGAGATGACTCAGAATTCAGAACGTTTGAGTTGGAGTCGTGAGGAGGTTGATGCGAAACTGCATGACATCATGAACGACATACACGCCAATTGCGTTAAGTATGGAACAGAGGCAGACGGTTACATTAATTATGTGAAAGGTGCCAATGTCGCAGGCTTCCTCAAGGTAGCAAAGGCAATGATGGCACAGGGAATAGTATAAAATAAGTTTCGTAATATCCTGATGAAGGAGACTTGTACAAGTTTGGTTTGTACGGTCTCCTTTTTAATTTTAAAAAAGTACAGCACTATTTTTAATAGACAAGTTTGAAGAGAATGATACGAAGTGTGGACTTATCTGATGCCGGTGAGATTGTTTCTATATATAATGATTATATATTGAACAGTGTCGTTTCTTTTGAGACAGAGGCTTTGACAGTGGAGGAGATGCAAAAGCGTATAAATGATATTTCTTCCTGTTTTCCTTATTTTGTTTACGAAAAGGACGGACATATTGCCGGATATTGTTACGCCCATGCTTGGAAAAGCAGAGCCGCTTATTCCGGTACTCTCGAAACAACTGTCTATCTTGCACCGGAGTATAAGGGGCTTGGCATCGGTCGGGAATTGATGGAGCGGCTTATAAGCGAATGTCGCGCTTTGGGATATTCAGCATTGATAGCATGTATCACAGCATGTAATACGGACAGCATTGGTTTTCACCGGTGTCTTGGCTTTGAGAAAGTTTCGCATTTTAAGCGGGTAGGGTATAAGTTTGACCGTTGGCTTGATGTCGTGGACTATGAATTGTTGTTGTGAATTGGACATTGGTGTATATACTTTGAACATTCCCCGCAATTAGAATTTATGGGTGATAATTTATATATATAATGCTTTATTTTTCAAAAATAGAATAATTTTGCAGAAGACAAATATAATCTGTCATGTATGATGACAAAACAAGTGAAGTATTGTATTTAATTATGCGCGAGTTATTGGAACAGACTAAAAAAGCGGGTAATGTATCGGATGGCATGATCAACGCTATTAGACAATCTGTAAAACGGTACAAAGAGTTTGTAGAAGGCGATGAATCCTTTTCTGAGAAAGGTGAGGTGTGGTATATGATGGGGCAAGCATACCGGCAGTTGGCTGATTTCAAAAAAGCATTCACCTGCTTCAAGAAAGCTGCCGCAATGGATTGTTCCGAAGCGTTTGCAATGGTGGGTGATGCTTATCATGAAGGATTGGGAGTTGTAAAGAACCCGACAAAGGCGCGACAATGGTACAGGAAAGGCGCGGACATGGGCGAAATCACGGCAATATTGAAATTGGCGGATTGTTATAAACGTGGCATAGGCTGCAAGGTCGATTATTCAAAAGCGATGGAACTGTATATGCATCTTGCGGAACGCACAGGTCGTTTCTGGAACAGATATGCCGACGGTATCGGGATTGCATTGTATGAAATCGGCAATATGTATCTGAATGGCTTAGGAATGCCCGCTGATTTGAAGAAAGCCACCCGTTATTTCAAGTTAGCGGTAAAGAAAGGCAATCTTGATGCTGAAAACGTGCTAAATGGGGAGGCATTCAAAAACCTTAAAAGATAATCATAAAAAAGCAACGAGTATATGAGCGGACTGTCAGAACAATATAAAATCATACAACACTTCACGTGTCAATATGCGGGCGAAGGCGATTTGGAACAAGCACGGGTGGCGGTAGCCGCCATAATTCCTACGGCCGAAAAAGGAAACGCCAAGGCGCAATACATGCTCGGCAAATATTATTCGTGGGGTTACGGCGAGGAATGCGACAATCAAAAGGCTGTCTATTGGTTTGAGAAAGCAGCCGACAAAGGAAATGAAAAGGCAGCGGAAGCATTGGTAAATCTCTATCGCTACGATTTTCCTGACGACGAGATAGAAACAGACCGGAAAAGGGCGTTTGTTCATAAATGGCATTATAAGTGGATAGAAATCCTGGAGGAGAAAGCTGCCAAAGGCGTGGCGGGTGCGGCACAGGCATTGATGAACCTTTATGCCGATGACTGCCCCGAAGACATAGACCCCGAAGAGGGCTTGGCTATAGCTTGTAAGTGGTATGACCGCTGGATTGAGATACTTAAGGCCAAAGCGGGTAAAGGGGATATGTCGGTCAAGAAGAAGTTGGCTGACATTCTTTATTATGGAACCGGTGTCCCTGATGAAGTCTTGGAACTTATTGAAGATGATGATACCGACACATCCGAAGATGAGGCTGCAACGCTGTATTCC